>Ga0194132_10000653_pt1 | contig 70869 bp, 77 predicted proteins | sample TA2KigOf80mmetaG_FD_148612 | JGI IMG/M metagenome (GOLD analysis project Ga0194132, IMG submission 148612) | Freshwater microbial communities from Lake Tanganyika, Tanzania - TA2015054 Kigoma Offshore 80m | ecosystem: Environmental > Aquatic > Freshwater > Lake | place: Tanzania: Lake...
CGGTTCTACCGTGGAATCTGTGGGTAGAGCGGAGTAGGTAGAGAGGCGCGGCGTGGGGGTGGAGGCGGGGAGCGCACCCTGCGGGGTTCGTGGTACGATGTGGTTGTTCGAAGACCCATCAACACCACGCCCCCCGACAGGATGCAGCTCAAAACTATCCTCAACCGTGTCGAGAGGCACCGGTCGTTCGTCTACGAAGAAGTGCGGCTGTACGAGCAGGTGGGCAGGCCGGCCCTCGACGTGGAGCTGCGACCTCGAGCGAACGGTCGGCCGATGTGTTCGGGATGCGGCCGTCGCAGACCCGGCTACGACACACTGAGCCCTCGACGCTTCGAGTGCGTTCCGCTCTGGGGAATCCCCGTCTATTTCGTGTACGCGATGCGTCGCGTCGATTGCCAGACGTGCGGGGTGGTCGTGGAGAAGGTGCCGTGGGTGAACGGCAAGAGCCAGGCGACGACAACCTACGCGTGGTTTCTGGCGCGCTGGGCCAAGCGGATGAGCTGGTCGGAGGTGTCCGAAGCGTTCCAGACCACCTGGGAGCGGGTCTTCCGTTCGGTCGAGATGGCCGTGACGTGGGGCCTGGCACAGCGCGACCTCGGGGGTATCCGGGCCATCGGCATTGACGAGGTACTTTGGCGCAGGGGCTACAAGTTCCTCACGGTCGTCTACCAGATCGACGCCGGCGTGCGGCGCCTGCTTTGGGTCGGCCAGGACCGGAAGGCCAAGACCTTGCTCCGGTTCTTCCGCTGGTTCGGCCCAGAGCGCAGCGCCGGGCTCCACTTCATCTGCACCGACATGTGGCAGCCGTACCTGAAGGTGATCGCCCGCAAGGCCGCCGACGCCGTCCAAGTCCTCGACCGCTTCCACATCATGGCCCACCTGAGCATGGCCATCGACGAGGTGCGCGCCAAGGAAGCAAAGCGCCTCAAGGCCACGGGCTACGAGCCCGTCCTCACGGGCACGCGCTTCTGCCTTCTCAAGCGTCCGGAGAACCTCACCGATAGCCAGGAGGTCAAGCTTGCCGAGCTCCTGCGCTACAACCTCAGAACCGTGCGTGCCTATCTGCTGAAGGAAGACTTCCAACTCTTCTGGCAGTACGTCTCGCCCGCTTGGGCCGGCAAGTTCCTCGACGGCTGGTGCAGCCGTGCGATCCGCTCCAGGATCGAGCCCATGAAGCGCGTAGCCCGCATGCTACGCAATCACCGACCCTTGCTGCTCAACTGGTTCCGAGCTCGCGGCGAGATCTCAGCGGCCGCCGTCGAAGGCCTCAACAACAAGCTGAAAGTCACTACCAGAAAGGCGTACGGCTTCCGCACCTTCCGAGCCCTGGAAATCGCCCTGTTTCACGCGCTCGGGCACCTCCCCGTGCCGAAGTTCACCCATAGATCCTGCTGAGGAACCGGATGAAGATAGACCGCCGAGTCACCATCCGGGCGAACGTTCGTTCAACCCGCGACGGTCGTGATCAACTCCTCGAGCAACGCCAAGGCCCTCTCCGCCGACAGCGTCGACGGGTCCAACTCGGCGCGCTCCGAATAGCGGAGCAGTGTGCTCGGGTTCACCTGCTTGAGGTCGATTCGCCCCATGCGCCAGCTGGAGAAGCGTCGCTCGCCGATCTCGGCATACCCGAGCAACAGCACGTCCGTGTGACGGTCGTCCCGCACGATCTTGTTGTATAGTCGATTGACTTCTTCGCGTGAGCCCTCGAGCACCTGTAGGAAGCTGTTGCCGGCCTCGTGGGCGCACAGGACCCCGGTGATCCCCCGGGACTGGTTGTAGCCGCGCGACTGCTGGAGGACCGTATCCAGCATCTTGGCCGTCATCGGCTCCGCGGCCCGACTCGCGTAGACGAGTCTGACGAGCATATCAGCGCCCTCCCTTCTGGCTGGCGAGCAGCGCGAGGAACTCTCTCCGCAAGTTGGCGTCCCTGAGGAACGATCCGCGCATCACGCTGTTGGTCATTTTGGAATCCATGTCTTTGACGCCGCGCCACTGCATGCAGTAGTGGTCGGCCTCCATCACGATGGCAAGCCCATCCGGCCGCATCTTCTCTTGCAGCAGCTCGGCGAGCTGAGCAATCGCCTCTTCCTGGATCTGCGGGCGGGTCATGATCCATTCGACCAGCCGCGCGTACTTTGAGAGCCCGATCAGCGCCGAGCTCTCGTTGGGCATGACGCCGACCCAGACGCGTCCGATGATCGGGCAGAGGTGATGAGAGCATGCGCTGCGCACCGTGACCGGGCCGACGATCATGAGCTCGTTGAGCCCGGACACGTTCGGGAATTCGGTCACTCCCGGAGCGGCCGCGTACCGTCCCGCGAATACTTCGCGAACGAACATCTTGGCCACTCGGTCGGCGGTGTCCCGCGTGTTGTGGTCGTTCTCGATGTCGATGACGAGGGCGCGCAAGGCCTCGCGGAGATGAGCTGCGACCTCGGCCTGGATGAGGTCCAGCTCCCCCGGTTCGACGTAGGCGCTGATGTTGTCGTTCGCGTGAAACCGCTCACCTGCGGCCCTTAGACGAGCGCGCACGAGCTCCGATGCTCGGTCGAGAGCCGCATCCATGTCCGTCGTCCCCTACCTGCGCTCGTCGTGCGTCGCGAGCGGCCGGCCCGCCACGTCCGCGCGGTTCGCCTCCACCGCGACGGGCTCCGCCCGCCTGGAGACCGCGAAACTCTCGAGCAGGATGGTGTAGGCACCGGCCACGGCGATGAACGTCACCACGCAGCCGAAGACGAGCAGGTCGCCGTTATCCACGGGGCCCTCCGATCAGAAGCGTTCCGGCGGAGAGGATGGACGGCACCCAGATGCCGACGAAGATCCCTTGCTCCGGGTTGCCGGAGAAGAACAGGTAGACCGAGAGCAAGAACGAGAGGCCGGCGGCCAGGAGGATCAGGCCGCGGCCGACGTCGATGGGGAAGGCGCGGGTGCCAGCGATGCCGCGGGATTGCACCGGGCGGTGGGCTTCCATGGAGAGCACTCCTGAGTAGATGAGGATGTGCTTTGAGTATAACTGATGTTTAAGAAATGTCAAACTAAAAGTTGGACAATTCTTCGGCATGGACGCCGCGAAGGCCCTACCCTCGCCCGCGCGCCACGCCGCCCTGGCACAGGCTCGCGCCGAACGTCTACCGTCCCGGGCGGCCGACGCGGACGCCGCTCTACCAGGTCGTGCAGCACCACCTCGAGACGTTCCTGGCCAACGCCTCCGAGGCCGGCGGCCGCACGCGCAACCGCTCGAGGAAGGGCCTGGCGCCCGACATATCCGATCGGATATTTTGAGCCATGAGTCCGATTCGTGCGCTCCGGCGCATGGCGGGAATGACCCAAGCCGCGTTGGCGAAGGCCGGCGGGACGTCCCAACCCGCTCTCGCGGCCTATGAGGCGGGTCGGAAGAGCCCGACCATGGCAACTGTGGAGCGGCTCGCCGAGTCCGTCGGCCTCGAGGCCACCGTCGAGTATCACCCTCCCATGACGCGCGAGGAGCGCCGATCACTCGCCCTCCACCAGGCGATCGCCGATCGGCTCCGCTGCGATCCCGAAGGCGTCGTCGCAAAGGCGAAGAGAACGCTCGATCTCATGCTCGCCGGCTCAGCGGGGTCGTCACCGTTCTTGCGGGAGTGGAAGGTGCTCCTCGAGCGGCCCCCGGATGCTCTGGTGTCGTTCCTGACCGACCGCGATCCGTGGGCGCGCGAGCTCCGTCACGTGACGCCCTTCGCCGGAATCCTCACGGCGGTCGAGCGGGCTCGCGTGTACCGCGAGTTCTCGCGTGCCGAGGCGGAGCGCGGCGGATGACGCGCCACGAGTTCGAGCACGCCATTCGAGCGGCCGGCGCCGTGCTGGGGGTGAACGAGCTCATCGTCATCGGGAGCCAAGCGCTCCATGGCTCCCTCGAGGACGATCTGCCTGAGGAAGCAGTTCGCTCCGTGGAGGTCGACGTTGCGTTTGCCGGAGACCCCGACGGCCGGATGGCCGATCTCTTGGACGGCTCGATTGGAGAAGCGTCGATGTTTCACGAGACTTTCGGATATTACGCGCAAGGGGTCACCGAAAGGACCGCGACACTGCCCGATGGGTGGCGCGACCGCCTCGTTACCTTCGAGACCGAGGCGACGAACGGCGTTCGCGCGATGTGCCTCGATGTCCACGACCCCTGGATCGCAAAGTCGATCGCCAGTCGTCCCAAGGATGTCGACTTCTGTGGGGCGCTGGTGGCGCGCCGACTCGTGAACGCCACCACCTTGGCCGAACGCCTCGCCGCCGTGAAAGGCGTGGACGCACGCATCCGCTCCACCGTAGCAGAGCGAATTCGAGCACTGCGCACATGAGGCCGTCGCGCCCCTCGCGGGCATCAACACGAAGGCCGGAAACCCATGGTGCTTCCTGAGCTTCCGGCCTCCGTGTACCGAGTGCCCCGCCAGGGACTCGAACCCCGAACCTACTGATTAAGAGTCAGTTGCTCTAGCCAGTTGAGCTAGCGAGGCGTAGCGCGGGGTGGACGACTCCCCAACGCCGGGGGAGTAAGCTAGGGCGGAGGCGCCGAGGGTCAACCTCGACGCCCGCGCCGTCCCCGGTGGCGCTCGAGCGCCTCGATCCGAGCCCCGTGGTCGAGTTGCACCGTGCCGAAATCGACCGTGAACCGATCGAAGCGCACTTGGATCTCGTCGAAGCGCCGGTCGAGGCGCTCGTTCACGGCCATCACACCCTCGGCAACTCGACGAATGTCGTCACGCATGGACTCCCACAGCACTTCGGCGCGGCTGAGCCGCACCTCCATCTCCTCTTGGCGCGCCGCCATCGCCTCCTGACGCGCCGCCATCGCCTCCTGACGCGCCGCCATCGCCTCCTGGCGCGCCGCCATCGCCTCCTGACGCGCCTCCATAGCCTCCTGACGCGCCTCCATCGCCTCCAGGCGCGCCTCCATCACGTCCTGGCGCGCCTCCATGCGCGCCAGCCGGGCCTCGATGGCGTCGAACCTGGCGTCCATCCTCGCGAAACGCGTCGCGAGGAAGTCCATCAGGGTCGAGTATTCGTCCGTGGTCATCGGCGCGGAGTAGTGGAGGGCCTGCAACGCGGAATCTGCACCACGGGTTGGGACATCGCCATGTCAGGTTGGGCCCACGACGGGAGTCGCCGTCGCGACCCCGCACGGACGGTAGTCGGCCAATTCGCTGACCCACGACCCGGCAGGCCCCCGTGCGTAGCCGGAACGGGTCGAAGGGCGCAGATTCCCCGCTCGCCCCGTCCTGACAACCCAGTGGACTTCTTCCGATGACGACTCTCCGATTCCCGCCGCGCGCCGCCTCGATCGTGCTGTTCCTCGTCGCCCTCGCCGCGACCGCGCTGGCGTCGACGGCCTCCGCCCAGCGCCTCCCCGGGACCGAGAACGGTGAATGGCGCTATCCCAACGGCGACGCGGGCGCGACCCGATCGTCGCCGCTCACCCAGATCGACGCGAGCAACTTCGCCGACCTCCAGGTCGCCTGGACCTGGCGGAGCGACAACTTCAACAGCACGCCCTACTACTTCTTCCGCTCGACCCCGATCTACGTGGACGGGAAGCTGTACTCGCTGGCGGGCGGAACGCGGCGGCAGGTCGTCTCCATCGACCCGGCGACCGGCGAGACTCTATGGACGTTCCGCGAGCCCGAGACCATCCGCTTCCTGCGCTCGCCGCGGCAGGCGTACGGCAAGGGAGTGGCGTACGGCGAGTTGAACGGCCGCGGGGTGATCTACTTCACGTCGCCGGGCTTCTTCCTCTGGGCACTGGACGCCGAGACCGGGCGTCCGCTCGAAGATTGGGGCGAGCCCGTCCCCCTCGAGGGCTTCGGCCAAACCGGTGTGGTCGACCTGCTGCCGGACCTGCTGGCTGACTGGGGTCCCTGGCGGGAATACGTCGCAGCGGGCGGCACGTACGACCCGAACTACGGGATCCCAAGGGAGCTGGGCATGATCACCAGCTCTGCGCCGCCGATCGTGGTGAACGGCGTGATCGTGGTGCTCAACTCGCACCAGCCCGGGTATGGCCAGACGCGCATCGAAAACGTGCCGGGCGACATCATGGGGTTCGACGCGGCGACGGGTGAGTTCCTGTGGAAGTTCCACGTCATTCCGCGGCCGGGTGAGTTCGGGCACGACACTTGGGAGAACGACGCCTGGGCCTGGTCGGGGAACGTCGGGCAGTGGGCGGGCGCGTCTGCCGACCCGGAGCTGGGCATCGTCTATCTCGTGACGAACGCGTCGACCATCCAGTCGTACGTCGGGCATCGGCCAGGTCACAACCTGTTCGGTGGAAGCGTGCTCGCGCTCGACGTACGCACGGGCGAGCGGCGGTGGCACTTCCAGATCCACCACAGCGACCAGTGGAACTACGACCTGCCCTATCCGCCTATGCTGCTGGACCTGAACGTCGACGGGCGGCGGATCCCCGCGGCGGTGCAGAACACCAAGCAGGGTCTCGTCTTCGCATTCGACCGGCGGACGGGTGAGCCGATCTGGCCGATCGTCGAGCGGCCGGTCATCCAGACCGAGGTGCCGGGCAACTACACCTCGCCCACGCAGCCCTATCCATCGCTGCCCGAGCCGCTCGACCCGATCATCCTGGACGGGATCACGGACGAGTTCGTCATCGACTACACGCCCGAGGTGCGGGAGCGCGCGCTGGAGATCCTCCGCGAGTTTCGGCTGGGAGGGCTCTACGTGCCGCCGCTGCCGTACGACCACATGCACACCGAGTTCATCAACCAGGTCGGCTGCCAAGGTGCCGGCAACGTCGTCTCGCACCCGCCGACCGTGGACCCGGAGACCGGCATCCTGTACGCATCGCACCGCCGGACGTGCAGCGCGACCGGGTACATGGGACCCACGAATGGCGTAGATGTCGACGATCCCACCTATGCCACCGTCGATCAGGGCGGCGCGACGCCGAACGAGACTCCGACGACCGGACGGACCGTGGTCGCGTGGGCGCCGGTCGCGGGTGCGCCGCGACTCCCGACCGTCGACGGGCTGACGGTGTGGAAGCCGATCAACAACCACCTCTCCAGCGTCGACCTGAACACCGGCCGGAGGGGGTGGAGCCAGCCGGTCGGAGAGACGCCGGATGAGCTGAGGAATCATCCGGCCCTGGGAGGCCGCGATCCGCGCACTGGCGGGTCTGGCTTCTCGATCCAGATGGTGACCGGCAGCCTGCTGATGCAGGCGCAGGCGTTCAGCGAGGGGACGCAGCAGATCCGCCACGACGGGACGCCAACACTCGAAGCCCGCGACAAGAGAACGGGCGAGATCGTGGCGAGCGTCGAGCTGCCGGCGCCGGCGCAGTACGGAATGATGACCTACATGCACCAAGGCAAGCAGTACATCGTCGTGCAGGTAGGAAGCATACACGCGAACCATCCGGGGGCGCTCGTGGCGCTGACGCTGCCGTGAGGGTCGCCGCGATCGCGCTCGGTGTCTTGGCCGCTGGGTGCGCCTCGGCGGCGAGTGGCCTCAGCGGGGCGGATGGGGGCCCGGCGGCCGATACCTCCAGGGGCGCGGCCAGCGCACGTACGGTCCTGGCCGGAGTCTATACCGGAGAGCAGGCTACGCGGGGGCAGCAGGACTTCCAGCAGTCCTGCGCCTCCTGCCACGCCGTCAGCGAGTTCTCGGGCCCGATCTTCCAGCGGATTTGGGCGGGCCGCGCCGTCGGCGAGATGTACGAGTTCGTCTCCACGATGATGCCGGACGGCGACCCCGGCGGATTGACCCCGCAGGAGTACGCGGACATCCTCGCCTACTTTCTCCGGCAGAACCAATATCCGACGGGGGGTGCCGAGCTGCCGGCCGATGCGGCGGCGTTGCGCGGAATCCTCTTCCCGGGACCCGCTCGCTGATCTCTCGCTTCCGCTCGGCGACACGTCGGCGCCGAGGGCTCACGCTCGCCTGAACAGGGGCGCGGCGACCCAGGCGGCGAATATCACCGCACGGACCCATCTGTTGACACCGCCCCCCCCTTTTGCGACGCTTCCGCACGGCCCGATAGGGGCCAACCAGATCTCGAAACAGGGCGACGGTCCCAGTTCGGAGACCGCCGCCCTTTTTGTTACACGGAAGTTTTCGGCAACAGTTGTCGATCCGATTTCGTGACCGATGTGGTCACACTCGCGCGGGGTTACCGCGCATACAAGGCAGTCGGCAGTACGTATCACGTGGCTCCGACTCGCACAACCAAGGAGCGCATACGATGCGTACCAAGGGAACCGTGAAGTGGTTCAACGATGACAAGGGCTTCGGCTTCATCACGCCGGAGGGCGGAGGCAAGGACTGCTTCGTTCATCACAGCGCCATCAAGGCCGAGGGTTTCCGGACCCTCACGGAGGGAACGCGCGTGGAGTTCGACGTCGTGCAGGGGACCAAGGGCCCCGCGGCTGAGAACGTCGTCGCGGCATAGTCCCACGGCCACTCAGGCCAGCGGTTCGGGCCGTCCCGGGTCTTCCCGGGGCGGCCCGCTTCTTTGTCAGGAGAGCTGATGGCACGAGGAGACCGATAGTGCGCGGCGCCCTTCGCACCGCCCGCTACGTGCGCAGCTGGAAGTCGGGTGGCGACGTAACCTGTGAGGACGTCGAGTTCGACCGGAGCGGGATCACGCTCCCCGCGACGGTGGTCAAGCCGCGAGCGCCCCGCGCGCCGCTGGCCGGTTGGATCGCGCTCGGCGGTATCTCGCGCATGGGCCGCCAACACCCGCAGCTGGTGCGCTTCGCGAACGCGCTGGCTTCCAGCGGGGCGGTGGTGGTCGTCCCGGAGATCCCCGAGTGGCGCCGCCTGGAGATGGCTCCCCGCGTCGTCGCCCCCACACTTCGTGGATGCATCGACGTGCTGCGCACCCGCAAGGACGTGGCGTCCGAGCGATTCGGGTTGATCGGTTTCTCCTTCGGCGCGCCACAGGTGGCGGTCGCGGCAGCCCGCGAGGACCTGGCGAACCACATCGCAGGGGCCGCCCTCTTCGGTGGCTACTGCTCGCTCGAGCGCACGATGACGTGCGCGCTGACCGGCGAGCACGAGTGGGACGGCGTGGACCATCGGCTGCGGCCAGACCCGTTCGGAGGTTGGGTGGTCGGTAGCAACTATCTGACGCAAGTCGATGGCTACGAGGATGCCGACGACGTCGCGGCCGCACTCCATCGCCTCGCCGACGCCTCGAGTGGTCAGCGGATCCCCGCTTGGGACCCGCGCCACGATGGGCTCATCGAGGAGCTCAGGGCCGCGCTACCCGAACGGCGGCGCGACCTCTTCGGGCTTTTCGCGATCCCGTCGCACGAGACCCACGCGGAGCCCGAGCAGCGCAGGCGCATGGCGATGCAGCTGGCGGAGACGTGTCGGCGCGCGGAGCCCCTCTTGGATCCGGCAGACGACCTCGCTCGCATCCAAATGCCGACTCGGCTACTCCACGGGCGCGGCGATCGACTGATTCCCTTCACCGAAGGGCACCGCCTCTTCCATGGCTTGCCGGAGTCGTCGAGGCGGGGCCTGACCGTCACCGGGCTCTTTCATCATACGGCGGACAGCGAACCCACCGGAGTCGTCGATCACGTGTTCGAGCAGGTGAAGATGCTCGGCGCCATACGAGGCCTCATCAACACGGTCTGAAGTCCTCGTCGCGTCGCGGCCTCGTGGGTTTCGGAAGCGGAACACCGAGCGCATTGTACACCGCATGAGCGCTCGACACCCCCCGGGGGGTACCGGCCGCCGGCTGGGTCATGCCGTACTGGTGTACTTGGCCGTGGTCGTCGCAGTCGTCACGCTCTCGCCTTTCCGCTTCGTGCTTCCAGCCGTGAACTCGCTCACCTCTCGGTGGGAGAGCTTCGACCTCGTGATGAACGTCGTGATGTTCGTCCCGCTGGGATTCATCTACCGACTGTCGAAGCCCCGGGCGCACGACGCGGCGTGGATCGGGGCCGCGCTGTGGGGGGCTGCTCTCAGCGCGGTGATCGAGGGCGCGCAGTTCTTCGCGCCGGGACGCTATCCGTCGCTCTTCGACTTCGTCACGAACAGCGCGGGTGCCGGGATCGGCGCGTGGCTCGGCTCGGGAGCGGTGCGGCGCGCCGATGCAGCTTCGGCGATGCGCGCCTTGGCCGTGGAGCTCCCGTTGATGGGACTCGTGTACCTACTCGCCCCCCTGCCCTGGTTGGTCGGTCTCGACAGCAGCATCGGCGAGCGCGCATGGCTGCTCGTTCCGCTCGCCGCGAGCGCCGGGTGGATCATCGGGTCGGTGTTCACTTCCTTCGATCGGGCAGGCCTGCCGCGCGTGCTCGTCGCGACTTCGGCGTGGCTCCTGGTCGCGTTGACGCCGAGCGCCCTCAGTGCCATGGAAGTGGTCACGATCGCGGCGGCCTCCGGGCTCGGCACGGCGTGGATCCGGAGCATCGCCCCCACTCGGGTCACGCACGAAGTGCACCCGGAGCGGCCGGCGCGCCGCTTCGAAGCGATGACGCTGCGGTTCGTGCTACCGCTCCTGCTACTGCATCTCGGGCTCTCGTCCCTCGCACCCATCACAGGGCTCGGCGGACCTTGGCATGGCACCTGGGCGCTTCTGCCGAGCGACAAGTCGGTCGACATGGATACGATTTTTCGGGCGCTCGAGCACGTCGCGGCGTTCACGATCCTCGGATACGCCATCGCCGAGTATCACGGACGGGCGCGCGATGGCTTCGTGGGGCTCGTCCCTGCCGTCGTGGGATGGTCCGCGGCGGCATCGGCGGTGCTGGAGCTCGCGCGCGGCTGGCATCCACAGCACACGGCGAGCGCGACGATGTTCGCGCTCACGTTGATCGCGGCTGGCCTCGGCGGCTGGCTGTACACGCTTCAGCTCGCGCACGTGCGCGCGGTCGCGGCCGGCCACGCGGCCGCGATGATGGCCAGACTGGCATGAGGAACGTGGCGGCGCTCTTCGCCCTGGCGCTCTCGGCGCTGGCGGGCGCGGTCGCGCTCCCCGGGGACGTCTCCCCGCCGGCGGCTGCGCCGTCGGCGACAGCTGCCCAGTTCCGCCGCGCCGAGACGGTACCCTACAACGCCAGGTTCACGTTCACGCGCATCCGCTACGCGTCGCCCTACGGCTCGCGCCGCGGCGGCTTCGGGTTCGGCGGCTCGGCCTGGAACCACGACTACCCGGCGGCCGACGAGAACATGCAGATCATGCTGAACGAGTTCACCTCCGTGCGCGCGAACACGGATGGGAGCAACGTGTTCGAGCTGGAGAATCGGGAGATCTTCCGGAACCCGATCCTATATATATCGGAGCCCGGCACGTGGGGACTCACCGACGAGGGCGCCGTGAACCTGCGCGAGCACTTGCTCAAGGGCGGGTTCCTGATCTTCGACGACTTCGAGGAAGACCAGTGGTACAACATGGCCGAGCAGCTGGCCAAGGCGATCCCGGAAGGCCAGTGGATCGAAATCGGCCCCGAGCACCCGATCTTCGACACGTTCTTCTACGTCGAGAACATCTACGTGCCGCATCCACTCGTGCGGGTGACGCCGAGCTACCGCGTCATCTTCGAGGACAACGACGCGGAGAAGCGCATCATGGTGCTCGCGAACCACAACTCCGACCTGGCTGAGTACTGGGAATATGCTGCGCAAGGCTACTTCCCCGTCGACCCGACCAACGACGCCTTCCGGCTCGGCATCAACTACATCGTCTACGGGCTGACCCACTGAGGTACCAATGACCGCCCCTCGCTTCACCGCGCGCGACATCGAGGCGCTCGATGCCGCCAAGATCCTGGGCGTTCGCTCCGGCACCGAGCACCCCTACACGGCTGTGTGGCCCGTAGTCGTGGAGGGGCGGGTCTTCGCGCGTTCGTGGAGCGACCAACCCACGGGGTGGTACCGCGCCTTCTTGGACGAGCCACGCGGCTCGATCCAGGTCGGCAAGCGAGAGATCCGCGTGCTGGCGCGCCGTCCGCGCAGCGAGCGCCTCATCCGCGCCGTCACCGATGCGATCGCGCCGAACGCGAGCTCGGGCTGCCAGGGCACACCCAGCTTCCGCACCAGCAGGACGTCGAGCGGGGCGCCCACTCTGCTCGCCACCTCGTAGCCTACCGGCACGCCGCCTCGCGGCAGCGCCAGGACCACGACGTCCTCTCCCTCGATCTTCGGAGCCACCAGGTCGGCGAGCAAACGTCCCGCCTGCCCCCGGTCGGCGAAGCGCTCTCTCAGGTCCCCTCTCATTGTGGCGGTCACGTTCTGTCTCCTTCCCACGGGTCTATGCCTTCACCACTCCCATCGCGGCGAGCCGGGCCACCTTGCGAGCCAGCCCCGCGCGATGCACCACGTCCACGACACGATCGACATCCTTGTAGGCGTAGGGCGCCTCCTCCGCGAGCTCCTTGAGCGAGGGGCATCGGACCACGATCCCAAGCTGCTCGAGCTCGCGCTTCACCTCGCGCCCGTCCGAGGTCCGGCGCGCCTCACCCCGGCTCATGCGCCGCCCGGCGCCGTGGCAAGCGCTCCCGAACGACAGATGTCGGGCGTCGTCCTGCCCCACCAGCACGCACGAGCCGGTGCCCATGCTCCCCGGGATGAAGACGGGCTGACCGACGCCCTTGTACGCCGCCGGCGTCTCGGGGCGCGAGGGGCCGAACGCGCGCGTCGCCCCCTTCCGGTGCACGCACAGGTGCACTCCGCCGTACTCCTCCACCTTGGCGACGTTGTGCGCTACGTCGTAGACGAGCCGAAGCTCGACGTCCCGCCCAAGTACCTGCGCGAACGCGCCGCGCGCCAGGTGCGTGATCATCTGCCGATTGCACCATGCGAAGTTCGCAGCCGCGCACATCGCGCCGAAGTACGCCCTTCCCTCGTTCGAACCGAACGGCGCGCACGCGAGCTGCCGGTCGGGAAGCGCGATTCCGTGCTCGGACATGGTCTCGTCCATCCTCGACACGTAATCCGTGCACACCTGATGCCCGAGCCCGCGCGACCCGGTGTGGACGAGGAGCGCGAGCTGGTCCTCGGCGAGCCCGAGTGCCTCTGCGGCCTGCTCGTCGAAGATGCGCTCCACCCGCTCCACCTCGACGAAGTGGTTTCCCGCGCCCATGGTGCCGAGCTGGCTCCGGCCGCGCTCGCGCGCACGTCGCGACACGCGTGCAGGCTCCGCGCCCGGCAGACACCCGCCGGACTCGGTGTGGGCCAGGTCGTGGTCGGTGGCCCACCCGCGCTCCCGCAGATAGCCGCATCCCTCGACGAAGACGCGGTCCAGCTCCGCGTCGTTCATCTCGAACGTGCCGCCCCGCCCGGCACCGGATGGAATGGCGCGGCTCAGCTCGTGGACGAGGGGCTCGAGTCGACCGCGCGCGTGCTTGGCGGTGCGGTTACAGACGAGCAAGCGCACGCCACAGTTGATGTCGTAGCCGACGCCGCCCGGGGAGATGATGCCGTCCGTGGTGCGGAACGCGGCCACACCGCCCACGGGGAAGCCGTACCCCTCGTGCGCGTCCGGTATCGCGTAGGCCGCTTCGACGATCCCCGGCAGGGTCGCCACGTTCATCAGCTGCTCGAGCGTGCGGTCGCGGGAGATCTGCGACCAGAGCGTCTCGTCCGCGTACACGCGTGCGGGCACACGCATGTCTCGGCGCGCATCCTTGGAGATCTCGACCAAGGTGTCGCTCACGCGCCGGATTGCCTTTGGCGCCACGGGCCTGGTCATCGTGGTCATACGTCGAGCGTCACCTCCCCCTCCCACCCCGCCGGCCCCTCGCGCACCGAGGCGCCGTGGAGGGTCGCCGCCTTCACCAGCACGAACGGCGTCCGAAGTGGCGCTCCACGAGCCCGGAGGGTGAGCCCTTCGGCCTCCTCGTGCGCTGACTCGACGTCCCCCGGAAGCCATCCGTCCACGTCGCACAGATACACGATCTCGTTCAGCCATCCCACCAGGAGGGCCGTACGATCCCGTCCCGTGATCCTGACGTCGCGAAGTGTCTCGGCCTCCCTCGACAGGTATGCCGCCGGTATCAGCTCGCAGAAGGCGCGCGCCGCCTCGGCGAGCAGCTCCTGGAACGTCGAAGCCCTCAACCGCACGGTGATCTCGGACGTGTGGTCCACGAGCTCGTGGGCCGCTACCCGATCCCGCCCCGGTGCCTTCCCGTCGATTGAGACCATGCGCACCTCTCCGGGCTGTCCTCCAATCGAGGGCGGGTCGCAAGCAGCACGCCACCTCCGCGCCACCGCCCAGCCAGTCGATTCGTCGCTCAGCTGCGAACTGTCGTGACAGAATGTCCCGTTGCCAACAGGACCCGGCACACGACGAACGCCAACCCACCTAGGGAAGCCCTGCGGCCTGCGCGCGACGCGACATGGCGGGCGTCAGCCGCGACTCCGGACCTCCCGACGTCATGGTGATGAACGCCGCCGCGAGTCCCTCACGCCGCGCGACCTCGAAGCCGGCATCAGGCCCGAGCACGCAGAGCGCGGTGGCCCACGCGTCCGCCAGCGCGGCGCTCTCGTGTACCACCGTCACCGACGAGCCCCGCATGGCGATGGGACGCCCGCTCCGGGGATCGATGATGTGCGCGTAGCGCACGCCCGCCTCCTCGAACCAGTTCCGGTAATCACCCGAAGTGGCGACGCCTTCGTCGAGCAGCTCGATCGTGCCCCACACGGGGTTGCTGTCGTCGGAGCTCTCGATGCCCACGCGCCAGGCCCTCCCCGTTCGTCGTACCCCGCGCGAGCGGAGCTCGCCACCGACGTCGACGAGGTAGCTCGTGAGCCCGAGGTCCGTGAGGGCCGCCGCGACCGCGTCCGCCGCATATCCCTGGGCGATGCCAGACACGTCGATGCGCACGCGCGCGTCGGACTTCGCCACCGTTCCCGCCGGGCGGTCGAGCGTGAGGCGGGCGTAGCCGACGAACGACAGTAAGTCGGCCAGCTGCTGCTCGTCAGGGAGCGGAGCGACGACGTCGGCGGCGCCGAACCCCCATGCGTCGACGAGAGGCGCGACGGTGACGTCGAAGGCGCCGCCGGAGCGCTCCGAGACCTCGCGCGCCCGCTCGAGCACCTCGATGACCTCTGGGTCGACGGCGAACGGTTCGGTGCTCGAGTACGCGTTGAAGCGAGATAGCTGCGAGGTCGTGTCGTAGCTCGACATGAGGCGAACCACCCGCTCGAGCTCCGCGTCGACGGCGCGTCGGACGCCGTCGCGCTGCTCCTCGGACAAGTCCGCATCCACGCTGACCGTGTACGTGGTCCCCATGGTGGGGCCCGAGAACTCCGCGACTTCTCCCCCCGCATCGGCCAAGGGACGCCAGACGGCGAGGGCGGCCACCACGAGGGCGGCCACCCCCCAGGCAGCCCACTGGCGGTGGCCGGCGTCGCGCGGCCGCGGTTGGTCGGGGCTCACGGCGGGAAAGCTAGTGGCGTGCCCGCCTCGGCGCGGCGGCAATCTCCGCATGCCTGCGCGGGTCTTCCCCGACGCCGCGCCGGCCCGTCGGCACCGAGCTTATCGATAGGGGAGCATCGATGCGTCGACTCGCAGAACTCGCCATCGTGGGCGCAGGACCCGCCGGAGCGCGCGCCGCCGAACTGCTGGCCGCGCGTGGAATCGACGTGGCCCTGCTCGACCCGAAGGCACCCTGGGAGAAGCCGTGTGGGGGCGGGCTGACCTCCACGCTCTTCGACGAGGTCCCCGAGCTCGCCCAGCTCCAGCCCCTGGCGCGGCCCGTGCGGGTCGCCCGGGTCGAGCTCGCCACCGGGGCAGGCTTCGAGGTGGAGCTCATGCGCCCGATCTGGATCGTGTCGCGCGAAGACCTGGGCCGGTGGCAGCTCGAGCGGGCGCTGCGAGCCGGCGCCGAGCACCTCCCCGTCCGCGTGCGCTCGATCGCACGAACGGTAGGCGGGTGGCGGCTGGACACCAACATCGGGTCGCTCGAGGCCGGGGCCCTCGTCGGCGCCGACGGAGCCGCGAGTATCGTGCGTAGGTTCACCGGCTGCGGGCTCCGACTGCATCCGATGGCGACGCGGGTGGAGTATCCGCGTTTGGACGGCGGTCCCGCCGACGTGTTGGTCCTCCGGTTCTTCCCGGGGGTCATGGGCTACCTCTGGGACTTCCCGCGCCGCGATCATCGCTCGGTCGGCATGGAAGTCCCGACCGGTGTGGCCACGCGTGACCTGGTGGACGCTGCGCTCGACACCTACCTCGGCGATGATGGGTCGGTGGGCACGCCGGATCGTGAGCGCAAAGGCGCCATCATCGGCACGGCGCCGCTGCGCCCGGGTCGCTTCGCGTGCATGGCCGGGGCGCGCTTCGCACTGGTGGGCGACGCAGCAGGGCTCGCGGACCCGTTCACAGGAGAGGGGATCCGCAACGCGTTCCGCTCGGCCGGGCTGCTCGCAGAGGTATTTGCACCGGGCGACGACCGTTGGCCGCATACGTACGCGCGCTCGGCCCGGCGGGAGTTCGCGCGCGACCTGGCCGTCGCTTCGCTGCTTCGACGGGCGCTCGCCGGGACACGGGTGGGCATCACCCTGGTCGAGCACGCCGGCGCGTCGGACCGCGCGTATGCCTTTGTCGCTGCGACGCTCGACGCACTCGCACTGCACGATTACGGCGTAGGTGCGTTCGTCCGCCGCTGGCTGACCCGTTACCGCCGGGGCGGCCGCCTGCCCTCCCCTGGCGCAGCTGGCGTCCAGGAGCAGCTCGCCACGCTCGGAGACCGGGCGTGACACGCGCGGGGGCAGCAATGCCTGCGCGCGCCCCGGGCCTGCGGCTCGGCTCGTTGCTCGGGTTCGAGATCCGCGTCGACCTCTCGTGGTTCGTAATCTTCTTCCTCGTCTTCTGGTCGCTGGCGGAGGGCGTCTTTCCGCAGCAGTACGCCGAGCTGGATCGCCTGGCCCACATGGCAATGGGGCTCGCGGGCACATTGCTGTTCTTCGCGTCTCTGCTCGTTCACGAGCTGTCACACGCGCTGGTCTCCAGGCGGAAGGGGATCCCCGTCGAAGGGATCACGCTCTTTATCTTCGGAGGGATGGCCCTCACGCGCCGCGAGCCCGACACGGCCAAGGACGAGCTGCTCATCGCGGGCGTCGGGCCTCTCGCGAGCCTCGTGCTCGCCGGGCTCTTCGACCTGCTCTCACGCCTGGGCCCGACGCTCGGTCTCGGTACGCCGGTGGTCGGCGTGGCCGATTACCTGGCGTTCATCAACACCGCGCTCGCTGTCTTCAATTTGATGCCGGGCTTACCCATGGACGGGGGACGAGTCTTCCGGGCCATCGCTTGGTCGGTAACGGGCGATCGCGCGAAAGCGACTCGCTGGGCAGTGACCGGAGGTCAGGCGTTCGGCACCGTCCTCATGGTGATCGGCGGCGTGCAAGCACTCACGGGCGCGCCGCTCGGCGGACTCTGGCTCGTCTTCATCGGCTGGTTTCTGCGCAGCCTCGCTGGCAGCTCGCTCCGTCAGCAGGCCCTGCAGAGCCTGCTCGGCCACGTGGTGGCCTCGGATCTGATGTCCTCGCGTCCCGAGGTCGTGTCGGCCCATACGTCCGTCGCCGCCCTCGTGCAGGACCACTTCATGCAGCTACGCTACGGCAGCTACCCTGTGGTCGACGGCGAAGCGCTGCTGGGTATGGTCACCCTGGAGGGGGTGAAGCGGATCCCGAAGGACGAATGGGGCGCTAGGACCGCGGCGGACGCCATGACGCCGCTCGCGGCGTGTGCGGTGGTCGCACCGGACACGCCTCTCGAGGGCGCGGTCGAGGCGATGGGGCGGGCAGGCACGGGAGGTCGGGCGCTCGTCCTCCAGGCGGGGCGCCTCGTGGGCATCATCTCGGCGACCGACGTGACGCGTTGGCTGCGTCGAGTGCAGGAGTTGGGACCCCTCGTGAACCCCGCTGACTAACGCGACGTGAGACTCTGGTGGATGGTCTCGACGGCATCGTCCTCGGCTTCCCGGGCCATCCCCCATGCCACAGCCTGGGCCTGGATCGGTCGGAACTCGAGGATGTGATCGATCGGGTGCCCTTCCAGGACGAGCTCCGCGACCGCGTTGCGCATCGTCCGCAGCGCGTCGACGTAGTCGACGAGGTCGGCGCGCGTCGCCAGCTCGCCGTGGCCCGGAATCACCTTCGTGGTCGCGCTCATCACCGCGAGCGCTCGATCCACCGCGTCGATCAATCCATCGATCGAGCCGCCGCTCGACAGGTCGATGAACGGGAAGCCCGTCCGGAAGTACGTATCGCCCATGTGGACCACGTCCGCACCCCCAAAGTGGATGATCGCGTCGCCGTCCGTGTGTGCGCTGTCGACGTGGAACGCATGCAGCTCATCGCCGTTGAGGTGAAACGTCACGTCCTCGGCGAACGTCACCACCGGGAGCGCGACGCCAGGTGACGCCGGTATCGCCCGCGACTGGCCCCCGAACGTGAGCACCTGGTCCACGCTCATGCGGGTGCGGACGTTGTCGTGCGCCACTATGACCGCCCCCGTGCCGCCCAGGTTCTCGTTGCCGCCGGTGTGATCCTGGTGCCAGTGCGTGTTGAGGACGAACCGGATCGGCTCGCCGGAGATCGCGCGGACTGCCGCCAGAATCTTCTCCGTGAGCGGCGCATACTGGTCGTCGATCAAGAAGACGCCATCCTCGCCCGCGGATACACCGATGTTTCCGCCCGGGCCCATGAGCATGTAGACGCCCTGAGTCACCTGCACGGTCCGGATCTCGGCGTTGGCGAAGTCCTGCTGAGCGCCGAGGGGGTGGGCGGCGACCACGACGAGCAGGACGGACAGGGCGAGACGACGCATGTGCAGGCTCCAGGTCTCGGGGCGACACGCCAGTGCAATGTGGCGACGGCAGCGCCCGTCCACGAGGTCGGAGGATCGGTCGGACGCCGCTACAAAAGGCTGGCGCGGGCCCCGTTCCCCACGACACCGTAATCGCCACACGGCTCAGTGTGGGTACGCATCGTGGAGGCCAACATGGCACGTTGCTTCCGTAGTCGGACTACCTCGTTCGCTCGGCGAGCCGGAGGCGCGCTCGCCCTCGCCGCCGGTGTATCCGCCTGCGACGTCCCCAACTTCGAGGGCCCACAGATTCAGGATCCGCCGCAGGGCTTCCTGCTGGCGCCCGACTCCTATCAGCAGCGACGCCTCTTCCCCGACCGCGAGCTCATCTTCCATGCTGCGTGGGTCGAATCGATCGACGACTTCAGCACCATCTACATAGATGGGCACCGAGGCGTCCTCGGCCTCGAAGATGCGGTGGCTGCGCGTGACTCCGCGCGTCGCTACGCCACGGACCCCGACGTCCGCTTCGGCGAGGTCGAGCCTCTCGAGGTCGACGGGCGCAGCGCCTGGGGCTGGTTCGAGCGCGTCGAGACGCCGACGCGCGGACTCGTGTGGGTCGCCTACCGGGCCATCATCCCCTACGACACCGTCTCGTACGCCGTCGAGTTCTACTCGGGCGAACCCGCCATCAAGCGCGAAGCGCCCGACACGCTGAAGGCGATCATCGCCACCTTCGGCATCGGCGAGACCACGTACAACATCCCCCTCATCGCGGTGATGATCGGGCTCGCGCTCTTCGCTGCGAGCGTCGTGCAGTCGAAGCGTCGCGCGCAGGCTGCGCGAATGAAGACCATCAACCTGGTGAAGGTAGAGAAGAAGAAGGCGCCGGAGACCCCGGAGACGGCGTCCGCGTCGGACGTTGCGGCCCCCACCGGGCCAGCCGCTCCCGCGCCTGCACCCCCGGGGCCCCCACGCGGAGCCGCAGCGTCGGCGCCGCAACCCCCGCCAGGACAGGGCCGTCCGCCTGGCTACAAGAAGGCGTAGACCGTGACGAAGCCGCCGAGCAGAAGGAGCGTCAGTGACGCGAGGAATACCGCATCGATGGCTTTGCTCATGAGCCGGGCGCGGGGCGACTGCGGGTCCCGGAGTGCGAAGAAGATGAGATAGCAGACGAGGACGAGCCCGAGCGCCGAAACGAGGAAGACCTCGTCGGCCAGGGTCTCCACGCGAGTGTTGCTGACCTTCACACCGATGAGGCCCACCAGGCCGATGCTGATCCCGGCCAGGGTGCCAGCGGTGGGGAGGAGTGCCAATAGGGCTTCGCGCAGCTCCTCCGCTCGTTCGACGGACTTCAGCATAGACGTAGTCTACCTCAGCAGTACCCGGCACTCGTAGCCGTCTTCCACCTCCGCCATGAACGTGGCGAGACGCCCGTCGCCCCCACCGATGGTCACTGTTCTGGGCGTCAACTCGCACCCTTCCCGCAGTACGCGAACCACGTGCTCTCCGGCTTCGACCTCGAAGCCCGTGACGGGGTTGCTGCGTCCGTACGGCTGCAGCGTGCCCACGACGAGTCCGTCGATCTCCACCTCGGCGCCCTCGAGGAACGAGCCGCCCCAGCGGTAGTCGATCTGGATGATGTGCGTGGTGCCTCCCGCCATCCACACCCAGGCGAGGACCAGGGCGCCGCCGACGAGCACCCCTGCGGCGCGCCAGCGTAGGGGGCGGAGGGCGCTCAGAACGCGCTGATCCCCGTCAGCGTCTGCCCGAGGATGAGGGAGTGCACGTCGTGCGTGCCCTCGTAGGTGTAGACGGACTCGAGGTTCGCCATGTGTCGCATGGAGTGGTACTCGACGAGGATGCCGTTGCCACCCAGCAGTCTGCGCGCCTCGCGTGCGACGTTCGTCGCCATGTCGACGTTGGCGCGCTTGGCCAGCGAGACCTGCTGAGGCGTCATCGTGCCTTCGTCCTTCAGGCGGCCCAGTCGGTAGCAGAGCAGCTGTGCCTGCGTGATGCTCGTGAGTATATCCGCGAGACGGACCTGCTGGATCTGCTTGCCGCCGATAGGCCCGCCGAACATGACGCGCTCCTTCGAGTAGGAGAGCGCCTCGTGGAAGCACGCCATGGCGGCGCCGACCACCCCCCAGGTGATGCCGTAGCGAGCCTGAGTCAGGCACTGGAGCGGGCTCTTCAGGCCGCCGGACTCCGGAAGGACCGCGTCCGCCGGGAGGGCGACGTCCTGGAAGACGATCTCACTCGTGTCGGACGCGAGCAACGAGAGCTTCCCCTTCTGGTCCTTGGCGCTGAATCCGGGCGTGTTCTTGGGCACCACGAATCCGCGGATCCCCTTCACGTCGCCGATCTCACCGGTCTGCGCCCACACCACCGCCACGTCCGCCATGGAGCCGTTCGTGATCCACATCTTGGTGCCGTTCAGCAGCCAGCCGTCCTTGGTCTGCTTGGCCGTGGTGATCATGCCTGCCGGGTTGGAGCCGTAGTCGGGCTCGGTCAGCCCGAAGCACCCGATCGCCTGACCCGCCGCGAGCTTGGGCAGCCATTCTTTCTTCTGAGCCTCGCTCCCGAACGCATAGATCGGGTACATGACCAGCGCGCCCTGCACGGATGCGAACGAGCGGACGCCCGAGTCACCCCGCTCGAGCTCCTGCATGATGATCCCGTAGGAGACGTTGTTGAGCGCCGCGCACCCGTACTCCTCGGGGAGCGTGGGTCCAAGCACGCCCAGCTCGGCCAGCTCCGGGATAAGCTCCTTGGGGAAGCGACGGTCGATGTACGCCTTGCCGATGATCGGCATGAGGCGTTCGTCGACCCACGCGCGCACGGTGTCGCGGATCATGCGCTCCTCCTCGGTGAGGAGGGCGTCGATGTCGTAGAAGTCGATCCCCTCGAACTTGGCCATCTCTGGGTATCCGGTTGTAGGCGTGGCGGAATCTACTCCCATCGACGCCGGGCACCCATCGGCGGACCTCCCCGCCCACGGACCGGCAGCCCGGCGACCTCAGCCGCCAACCACGTCGGGCTCGCCCTCGGACTCGAGGCTCGCCATCTCCGCGGCCAGCAGGATCTCGCCGGCCGCCTGATGCGCGCCGCGGGAGAAGTCCACGCTCGGCAAGAACCAACACGCGACGACTGCGGCCCCCGATAGAGCAGCGCCGGCGCGGAACACCCCCCGGAGCGCCTCGGCCAATGCCTCGCGCGCGAGCGCATCCAGCGGAGCCGCGCCTGCTTCCACGGCTCCGAGAGCGTCGGGCGAGACGACGCCGGCGAGTCCACGCGCCAGCAGCGCACCCATGAGCGCGACGCCCACGACCGATCCGACGCTGCGGAAGAACTGGTTGAGCGAGGTGGCGAGCCCGAGGCGCGACCGATCCACGCCGTGCTGGATCGCGAGCAAGAGCGAGAGCAACGAGAGGCCGAGCCCACACCCCAACACGAACAGCGCCACATACATCGCCGCGCGGGACGTCTGCACGCCGACGAGACTGAGAGCGCCGTATCCCGCGACGAGGAGAACAGCGCCGACCGTCGTCGTAGGCCGATAGCTGACCAGGATGACCAGGCGCGCGCTGAGCACCGACATGATCACCCAGCCGAGAAAGAGCGGTGTGAGCGCTTGGCCCGCCGCGGTGGCCGTACCTCCCATCACCCCTTGCACGAACAGGGGAACGAAGGCGATCGAGCCCAACATGGCGGCCCCGACCAGGAACACCACGACCAGCGTGCGTGTGACGAGCTTATCGCGAAACAGGTCCAGCGGCAGAATCGGCTCGACGACGCGACGCTCGACCACGGTGAACAGGGCGAAGAGAACCGCGGTCGCCGCCATCCAAGGAAGGGCGCTGCCGGCGACGTCGCTCAGCGCGATCAGGATCGACGTGACGCCGGCGAAGAGCAGCGTGGCGCCGAGCCAGTCGACCGGCACCGTCACCTGACGACGTGACGCAGGATAGGCGCTCGCCAACACGACGGCGGCCAGGAGGCCCACCGGCAGGTTGAGCAGGAACACCCAGCGCCACGACAGCGCATCCGTGATGTACCCCCCGACGAGCGGCCCAGCGATCGACGCGACGCCCCACACGCCGCTGAAGATGGCCTGCACACGCGCGCGTTCCTGGAGCGTATACAGCTCGCCGATGATGGTCATGCCCAAGGGGATGATGGCGCCCGCGCCGAGCCCCTGGATCGCTCGAAACGCGATCAACTGCGGCATCGACACGGCGGCGCCCGAGAGGGCAGACCCGACCAGGAAGACGGCGATGCCGATCAGGTACAGTCGCCGATGACCGTAGAGATCCGAGAGCCGCCCCCAGATGGGCACCGACGCCGTGGAGGTCAGCAAATACGCGGAGAACACCCAGCTGTAATGGGCCAGCCCTCCGAGCGTCAGGACGACGGTCGGAAGCGCGGTGCTGACGACGGTCGCTTCGAGCGCGCCGAGGCTCATCCCCAGGAGCAGCGCCGACGTGATGGCGCGCCGGCGGGCCAGGCTGAGAGGAGCGTCGGACATGAAGGGCGAATCTACCGCGAAGCGTCGGCCTCGTGATGCGGGGCACGAAGCAGGCCTCGCGGTCCATCTCGGCTTCAGGGACCCCGAGGAGAATCCGCCCCGGGGCTAGCCGTCCGGCCCGCCCTCTCGCGCGTCCGCCGGCGCCACCTCCACGCCGCTGACATTACGGGTGCGCATCACCCCGTAGATCACCTCGCGCGCGACCTTGGCACCAATCCAGACGGCCGCAACCACGGTGGCGACCCAGCCGCCCAGCACCAGGTCCGACGGCCGGATGACCCCCCAGATGTAGACCGCCACGGCCGCACCGAACCCGACCCCCCCGACCCAGCCCCACCACGACGCGCGGTCGCGTGCTCGCGAGCGACACCGGTCGCACCAGAGCAGGCGATCCAGCAACATCTGGTCGTAGACGGCGAGGCAGCGCACGCACGGAACCTCGTCCGCGTGGCTCGCCCGCCGAATGCGGCCGTCGCACGCGGACATCGACCTACTCGAGCGCCCGCACGATCGCGTCTGTGAAGTCGCGCGTGTTCGCCTTGCCGCCCATGTCGGCGGTGCGACTCACGCCCTCACGGACGACGCGCTCGAGCGCCCGCCGAATGCGCTCGGCGGGCTTTGGCTGCGCGACGTGATCCAACAGCAGGCACGCCGACAGGATGAGGGCGGTCGGGTTCGCAACTCCCTTCCCCGCGATGTCCGGAGCGGATCCATGCACGGCCTCGAACATCGCAGCCTGCTCGCCGATGTTCCCCGCCGGCGCGAAGCCGAGTCCACCCACGAGTCCAGCCATGAGATCCGAGAGGATGTCCCCGAACATGTTCTCCATGACCAGCACGTCGAAGCGGCCCGGATCGAGCACGAGCTGCATCGCGGTCGCGTCGATGATGCGGTCCTCCGAGACGATGTCCGGATACTCCTTGGCGACCTCGCGAGCCACGTCGAGGAAGAGGCCCTGCGTGTACTTCAGGATGTTCGCTTTGTGGGCGAGCGTGACCTTCTTCCGCCCCCGGGAGCGCGCGTACTCGAACGCGTAACGGAGAATGCGCTCGGCGCCGAAGCGCGTGACGATCATCACCGACTCGGCCGCGGCGCGCGGATCGCCATGCATGCCGATGTAGTGCTCCACGCCAACGTAGAGCCCCTCGGTGTTCTCGCGGATGAGCACCAAGTCCACGTCCTCGTACCGCCCACCCGGCACGATCGTGCGCACGGGCCGCACGTTCGCGTACAAGTCGTACGTCTTCCGCAGTTCCACGTTGATCGACCGGAAGCCGGATCCCGACGGCGTGGTGAGCGGTCCCTTCAAGATCAGCCGCGTGCGCTCGGCGGAGTCGAGCGTCGCCTTGGGGAGCGGATTCCTCAGCTGCTTCAGGGCCTCGAGCCCCGCGAGCTGGGTGTCGTACTCGAGGTCGGCGCCTGCCGCGGTCAGCACCGTGACGGTGGCGTCGGTGACCTCGGGCCCGATCCCGTCGCCGGGGATCAGCGTGACGGCGCGTGACACCGTCGCCTAGGCCCGCCCCGAACGATCGGCAGGCATGCCTCAAGCACCTCCGTACCAGATGAGCGTGCGCGCTAGCTCCTCCACCGCGGACGCCAGGCCGCGCGGATCGTTCGCGGGATACGCGCCGCCTTCGAGTACGCCGAACCAGAGGACGCGCCCCGTCCGCACCTCGATGAGCGTCGCGTGGAGACGCACGCGCGGGTCCGCACCCGGCGCTGCCTCGAGCGACGCCTGGATCGGCAGGAGCGCCGCAGTCGCGTCGACCAGAGTCGCCGTCCGACGAAGCTCGCCGTAGAGCGGATCTCCGATGCGATCGACCTCCGCCTGCAGGAAGATGCCGACCGGAAGGCCTCGCGTGCGCGCCTGAATCGCGGGCGAGCGCGCGAGCACCTCCTCGACCTCCGCCGTGGAAATCCACTCCACCCCACGGCCGCGCTCGCGCAGCCCGAACGCGAGCTCCGCGTCCACGTCGCCGGGCACCGCGAGGTTCTGCTGCACCGGGAGCAACAGCACGCGCACACCGTGCAGGTCGGGCGCGACACCCCTGGTGGTGCCCGGCTCGGGCGGAGGCGAAGTGCGCGGGCCACACGCGGCCAACACCGCGGTGAACGCCGCGGTGAACAAGATACCCGCCATGCGGTCCCTCACCCACCGCTTCGTCCAGCAGGTCACCTACTGCGCGCCCGCGACCGGCTCGAGCCGCACGATTGGCGTGGGATTCCCGCCAGGGCGATCGTCGAGTGCTACATAGATGTATCCGTCCGGCCCCACCCTGATGTCGCGGATCCGGCCGTAGCCGACCATCAGGCCCGGGCGCTCCAACCTGCCCACTTGATTCTCGCCGTCCACTTTGAGGAGCGGCACGCGCGCCATGGTGAGGCCCGCCAGCCCTCCGACGAGCGCGCTTCCGCTCCATTCGGGGAAGCGATCGCCGCTGTAGATCGCGAGGCCAGAGGGGCCGATCGACGGCGTCCAATGCTGCACGGACTGGATCATCCCCTCGCGCTCGCGCGAGGCGTGGATGGGCGCACCGCCGTACTGCACGCCCAGGCCGACTACCGGCCACCCATAGTTGCCGCCTCGTACGATCTGGTTCAGCTCGTCGCCGCCCTGGGCGCCGTGCTCCGTAGCCCATAGCTCACCCGTCTCCGGGTGGAACGCGAGCCCCTGAAGGGACCTGTGACCATAGGTCCAGATCTCTGGAAGTGCATCCTGGCGAGCCACGAATGGGTTATCCGCCGGAATACGGCCGTCATCGTGCAGGCGGATGACCTTCCCCTGGTGGAGCGATAGGTCCTGCGCCGGGTGCTGCTCGCGCGGCACCGAGAGCGGATCGACCGCCCGATCGGAAACCGTGATGAAGAGGTAACCGTTTCCGTCGAACGCGAGCCGCGAGCCGTAGTGGGCCTCGCCGGTGCTCCAGGCACGGGCCTCGAAGATCTCCTCCACGCCCTCGAGCCGATTCCCCTCCAGGCGCCCACGCACGACCGCAGTCGTGCCCTGCGTGCGGTCAGCGCTCGGCTTGGAGTAGCTGAGGTAGATGAGCCGGTTGCTGGCGAAGTCCGGGTGTACCGCCAGGTCGAGCAAGCCGCCCTGTCCTCCGTAGCGTACCCGCGGCACGCCGGCGATGGGCTCGGCTTGAAGCGACCCGTTCCGTACCACTCGGAGCCGCCCAGGTCGCTCGGTCACGAGCATCTCGCCAGTCGGCAGCCACGCCATCGACCACGGGTCCTGCAGCGCAGGGACGACGGTGCTGACGCGATACGGCCCGCGCTCGACCCGCAGCGTGGTGCTCTGCGCGGTGAGCGGGAGCGGGAGGGCGAGCAAGAAGGCGAGGAAGGGCTCGGCGATGCGGCTCATGGGCCTCTCCGATGGAGGGTCGAGAAGTCTACAGAGTGACCGAAGACACCGCCCGCGGCCAGACACCTGGTCACTTCCTTACGTCACTTCTCCCGGCCCGAATCCTTCTCCAAATCCAGCGAGCAGGAGTTGATGCAATAGCGCAGCCCGGTCTGCGTCGGGCCATCCGGAAACACGTGCCCCAAGTGCCCGCCGCACTTCGCGCACAGCACTTCCACTCGCGTCATGAAGTGACTGTGATCGACTTGCGTCCTGATGTTCTCGTTCGCCATTACGTCCGAAAACGACGGCCAACCCGTCCCCGAGTCGAACTTCGTGTCCGAGGAAAAGAGTGGGGCGCCGCACCCCCTGCACTTGTACACGCCCTTCGACTTCTCTGCGTGGTATTTCCCCGTGAAGGGTCGCTCGGTCCCCTTCTCTCGCAGCACGTGGTATTCGTGCTCGTCGAGCATCTCCTTCCACTCCTTGTCGGACTTCTGCGCCTGGTCGGCCATGTTTCCCCGTGGTCGTCGTGGGTCGAAGGTCCGCACGCCTGAAATCGAACCCCAGGGAGCGTCCGGTGGTCCCAGGCGGAAGGCGCTTCGGGCGTCCTCCTCCAGGCCGGACGGCGCCTGAACGCGAACCTCCGCGCGGGCGTCCATTGACAGGGGGGGCCCGGCGGCACCGATTGGCGGTCCCCAAAACGCCGTGGAGCCGAAGAATGAGCTTGTCCGACGTTCGCCTGGAGAAGTGGAAGGAGATCCCGCGCGAGAAAGTGACCGACGTCATCGGTCGACGTCTCTTCACGGGCAAGCGCATGATGCTCGCCCAGGTCTACCTCGACAAAGGGGCTATCGTACCGTGGCACTCCCACGAGAACGAGCAACTCACCTGGGTCCTCGAGGGGTCACTTCGGTTCTGGATCGGCCAGGAAGGCGCCCCCGACGTGAAGGACGTGGTCGTCGGCGCCGGAGACGTGTTGTACATCCCGTCGAACGTCCCTCACAAGGTGGAGGCGCTCGAAGACACGCTCGACGTGGACGTTTTCAGCCCGCCGCGTGAGGACTGGCTGAAGCACACGGACACGTATTTTCACCGGAAATGACGGGCCGACCCACCCGGCGGGCTTCACGGGGGCAGTGCGGGTAATACATTAGGCAATAGATCAACCATCGCCGCTCGAGCGCGGCGATACCGAGAGGATCGAGACGATGGGCGCTGGAAGCGGGTTCGAGCCGGTGGATTGGATCTGGCACGACGGAGAGTTCGTGCCGTGGGAGGACGCGAAGCTTCACCTGCTCTCCACCGCCGTACAGTTCGGCACGTCGGTCTTCGAGGGGATTCGCGCGTACGACACCAAGAATGGCCCGGCGATCTTCCGCCTCGACGAGCACATCCGCCGTCTCTTCGACTCGGCGCGCATCTATCGCATGGTGCCGACCTACACGCCCGCGCAGATCTCCCAAGTGTGCAAAGAGATCGTGGTGAAGAACGGGCTCAAGAACTGCTACATCCGTCCCATGATCCTGCGCGGCTTCGGCGCCCCGGGTCTCAACCCGCTCAACAGCCCCATCGAAACGTTCGTGCCCACCTGGAGCTGGGGCACCTACCTCGGCGATGGTGCGCTGGCCGGCGGCGTCGACGTGTGCGTGTCGTCGTGGCAGCGCGCCGAGCCCAACACGTTCCCGTCGCGCGCCAAGGCTGGCGGTCAGTACGTGAACGCGCAGTTGATGAAGATGGAGGCGATCGAAAACGGGTACACCGACGCGATCGCACTCGGGCCGGGCGGCCTGGTGAGCGAGGGAACCGGCATGAACGTGTTCCTGGTTCGTGACGGGGCGCTCATTACACCCGTGCTCGACGGAACCTCACTCGTCGGCATCACGCGCGGGGCGGTGATCCAGCTGGCGCACGACCTCGGCATCGAGGTGCGCACCGAGCCGGTGCCGCGCGAGAGCCTCTACACGGCCGACGAGATCTTCTTCACGGGCACGGCTGCGGAAGTCACGCCGGTCCGGAGCGTCGACCGCATTGCGGTCGGCACGGGAAAGACCGGACCGGTCACGCTGGCGCTGCAGAAGGCGTTCATGCAGACCGTGCGCGCCGAGAACGACGACCCACACGGGTACCTCACGTACGTGAGCGAGGCGTCTCGCCGCACGAGACAGCCCGCGCTGACGTAACCGGCCGACCGCTGCGCCGACGGTTCTGACGTAACGGGGGACGCTGGCAGCCCGTGTCCTGACCTAGCCGTCGCTCGCGGGCGCCCAAGGCTGGGTGGCCACCGGCTCAGGGCTTGCGCGCCCGCAGGACCACGTGCGTGTGGACGTACCCTCGATCGACGCGGCGCGTCTCCACGTCCCGGAAGCCTGCCGACGCGAGCTCCCGCGCGAACCAGTCGAGAGAATGGAACGTCGGGCGCCCCACGGTCATGCGCAGCACGTGCACGGCGATGAGCTCTTCGAGCGCGGTCGGTGCGTACTTCCACCAGGGGCGCGTGTCGGCATCCTTGATCACGACCGTGCCACCGCTCTTCAGGGCGCGGAAGCTCTCATTCAGAATCGACAACTTCACTTCGTCGGGAACGAGGCAAAGCACGTCGAACATCGTGACGACGTCATAGGCGGCGGGCGGGACGTCTTCGACTGAGCCTGGTCGCAAGTGGAGCCGAGAGGCGGCGGCGGACGTTCGCGCCAGGGTCAGCTTACGCGCATCCGGGTCGACGCCGTGCAGCTCGAGCCGGGGCCGCTCCTGGGCCAGGTACGTGAGCCAGAGCCCCGAGCCGCAGCCGACGTCGAGCAGACGCCCTTCCGTCGGAACGAGCGGAAGGACGCGATCGAACGGGCAAACGAGCCAGCGCACGTGCAAGTAGCCGCGCGCGCGCAGCCCCGGGCCGCGGTACTGCGAGATGACGCGACGACCGCCGAGCGCCATCAGCGCAGCTTTGGTCGAGGGTGCGGCTGACCGCGCGACGCACTGCCGGGCTGACCCCGTGCTTCCGCGCGTGCCTCCCCCCGCGCGGAACCGACCGGCGCCTCGCGCACCGCCCGACACACGAGGCCGACTCCCATGGGGAGATTCCCCCAACGCAGCAGCGCACCTTCCACGCCGAGAAGCCGGGCGAGGATTTGGTTGATCGGGCGCGGCGGGAGCCCGAATCCGCTCATCCCGCCCTCCGCTGCAGCCGGTCGTTCCGGGATGAGCCGCTGGATGAATCGCACGGCCGCGACCCCCGGGAAGAGCGCCGAGTTCACGTAGCTGAGCTGCTCGACCCGCCAACCGGCGCGGCGCACGCGCGCACCGAGGTCCCGAATCCGGTAGCGGCGTTTGTGGTGCACGCGGTCGTCGTGCACGCTCCAGAGCCACTGGTGGGCAGAGGTCACGATCAGCATGTGCCCACCCGGCTTGGTGACGCGATACATCTCGTCCAGCATGCGGTCGTCCCGCTCGACGTGCTCGATGACGCCGAAGGCGGTGACGAGGTCGACCGAGGCGTCGGAGAGCGGCAGGTCGGTCGCGCTGGCGACGCCGATGCGAGGAAACCCGCGCCCCCGCACGAACGCCGCCGCCGTGTGCGATGCGTCGAGCGCCCAGGTGGGCGCGAAGCTCTCGAGCAGCGCTAGGTTGCCTCCCGTGCCGCACCCGAGATCGAGGATCCTGGCGCCTGCCGGCAACCGGAGCGTCTCGATCTGCTTGCGGTAGATCGCGCGCATGCCCAGGAACCACCAGTGCCGCTCTTCCAGATCACGCGTCTGCTGGTAGGCTGCCTCTTGCATGTCAGGCCGCCAGGTTCGCGAAGCTGCCGAGCTCGAAGCCGTCGCGCTCGATCGAGCGCCGCAGCTCGGGGTCGGTGAGGGCCGACGTCTCGCCGCTCCAGTCGTAGCCCCAGTCGTAGCGCGCCTGCAGTGCAGGCGTGGTCACGCCGGGGTGCGCCACCAACTCGGCGATCGCTCCCCGCGGCACCGGCGCGATGCCCCGCAAGATGCGCTCGGGCGTGAGGTATCCGCTCTCACCAAGCGCCGGCGTCACGTTGGCGCTGCGCAGGGAGCCGAGCGACCGGCAGCGCACGCGCCGCAGCGCGTTCAACCCGACGCGGAAGGCCAGCACAGTCGCACCTGGCCTGCCCGAGCCGAGGGGCGCGAAGCTCGGCACGCGCACCCAACCGATGCCGTGCGCCCGCGCGAGCTCCAGCACGACCGGCCAGATCCCAGGAAGCAGGTGGACGTGCTGGTGTCCGTCGAGGTGCGTCGGGCGCAAGCCCGCGCGCTCGACGCGCTCGATCTGCGCACCGAGTTCGCGACGCACTGCGCCGTGCCGCAGGCGCAGGGTGAGCGCGCGCGCTGCCAGCCCCGGGTGCGCGCTCGGGAGGCGGCCATCGGCCGTCACCAGGCCGCCGAGCGCTGCCGGATCACTCAACGGACGCTCGCCCACGAGCGTGAGGTGCACGCCCACATCCAGTCGGGGATTTCGCCGGCAGACCTCGACGGCGTGATCGAACGAATCCCCCACGGGCGAGATCGACGTGCTCGTCACGATACCGTCGCGGTGGGCCGTCTCGATGCCCCGGTCGATGTCGGGGTGAAGGCCGAGGTCGTCCGCGTTGACGATGAGAGTCCGGCGCTCGGGCAATCACGGCTCCGTGGGACTGGACGCGCCGATGACGTACGTGGGGCGCCGCTTCGCCTCGTCGTAGATGCGGCCTATGTACTCGCCTAGAAGCCCGATCCCAATGAGCTGGATCCCGCCGAGGAACGTGATCGCCGCGGTCAGCGTCGCCCACCCCGGGGGAGAGAGAGCGGGGTTGTCGGTGGCCAGCGCGATACCCCCCGCTACGACCGCAATGACGCCGTACAGCATCGAGAGCAGGGCGATCGTCACGCCAAACCCAGTGAAGAGTCGAAGCGGAAGGATCGTGAAGGAGAACACGCCGGTCGTCACCAGGTGGAGGAGCTGGCGGAAGGTGTACTTCTCGGTGCCCGCGAAGCGCGTGCCGACCTGGTACTCGATGCCAGTCTGGCGGAACCCGACCCAGCTGATGAGGCCGCGCAGGAACTTGTCCCGTTCCGGCATTGCGACCAGGGCATCGAGCACCGCGCGGTCCAGCAAGCGGAAATCCGATTGCCCGAACGTGAGGTTGAGCCCCGACACGAACCTGAGGATCTTATATCCCACCTTCATCATCAGGCGGCGGCGCAGGGAAAACGCAGCTGCACCCGCCTTGGTCGTGTACACGACGTCGTAGCCGTCGCGCCAGAGCTCCACCATGCGCGGGAGCAGCGAGGGCGGATGCTGGAGGTCCGAGTCCATGGTGATGACCACGTCTCCCCGGGCGTGCTCGAGCCCCGCTACCAACGCCGCCTGGTGCCCAAAGTTGCGCGAGAGACCGAGCCAGCGCAGGCGAGGCTCTCCAGCGCGCAGCGTGACGAGCACCTCGCGGGTCTTGTCCCGACTCCCGTCGTCGACGACGAGGATCTCGTAGTCGTCCGCGAGCGACACCGCGACGGCACCGACTTCCTGGACGAACCTCGGGAGGCCCTCCTCCTCGTTGAACGCAGGCGCGACCACCGAGAGGAGCTTCGGTGGGCTTCGGCGGCGAGAGCCGTCCGCGCGGAGTTGGGTCATGTTCGCTCCCGTCGTCTGCGCCCCAGTTTCGAGCACCGCAGAAGTACGCTGCCGCGGGCGACGAGCGCCACCCCCAGTGATAAGTTGGTGGCCATGTCGCCCCCCGAGCCGCCGAGCGCGTCACCCGCCGACCCCGCACGCTGGGAGCGGGCGTTGCTCGTCTGCGTCTGGCTCGCAGCGGCCGCTCTGGGCTACGCCTACCTCGGCCGAGGCTGGATCGCGCCCGACGTCGGCACGCTCGGTCAAGCGGCGGAGCGAGTGCTCGCGGGTGAGCTCCCCCACCGCGACTTCGTTGACGTCTACACGGGCGGCCAAGCCATGTTGGACGCCCTGGCGTTCCGCCTGCTCGGTGTCCAAGTGATGTCTCTCCGCTGGCTCTTCTTCGCCGCCTACCTCCTGTGGATTCCGACCGTTTGGTAGGTCGCGCGTACGTTCGCGGGACCTTGGCTGGCGGCCGCCACCACCTTCCTGGCCGCCTCGGCCACCCTGCCCGTCTATCCGGAGGGGATGCCCAGCTGGTACAACCTCTTCCTCGCGACGGCGGGCATCGCGTGCCTGCGTCGCTACACGCGCGACCGCAGGGCGAGATGGCTGCTGCTAGCCGGAGCTGCGGGCGGCGTCTCGATCCTCTTCAAGATCGTGGGGCTCTACTACGTGGCCGGCGCGCTGCTTTTCCTGCTCTGGCTCGAGACCACCGAGGAGCCCACCGATCGACCGGGCGAGAATGCTTCGTACCGGGTATTTGCTGCCTTGGCGTGTACAGTGCTTGCCATCTGTGCACTATACGTGGTCGCTACAGGAGGCGGGCGCGCGTCGCTCCTCCACTTCGGCCTGCCGCCCTTGGCGGCGGTGACCACCGTCGCGGTCGCGTTGCTCCATCCGACCGGCCGCCGCTCCGCGGACCGGTTCACGAGCTTGGCCCGCACGGTCGCTCCACTTCTCGCAGGCGTAGCCGTCCCAGTGGCCGCGTTTCTGATCCCCTACGTGGCGAGCGGATCGCTGCCGGCGCTCTACCGCGGGGTCTTCGTGCTTCCCCGTACTCGGCTCGAGTTCGAAGCCGTGAGTCCGCTCCCCGTGCTGGGCTTCCTCCCAGCCATCGCGCTCGTGGCGTGGGTGGCGTCGCGTAGCCGCGCCGCGTTCGTTGCCGGAGGGGCGATACTGCTCGTCGCGGTCGGGATGACGCACATCGACGTCGTCTATCGCATCGTGTGGTGGACGCTGATATCGTTGGGGCCGGTGGCCGCCATGGCCGGAGCGTGGCACCTGTCCCGCTCGGTCCATGCGGCTCCGCGAGCGAAAGCCGGCGGCGTCCTCGTTCTGGCCATCTTCGCGTTCGCCAACCTCGTCCAGCTCCCCTTCTCCATCCCCCTCTACTTCCTCTACTCCGCACCTCTATTGGTTCTGCTCGGGGTCGCCTTGGGAGGCATCGGCACGCGCCGGCAGCCCTGCCCGCTGCTCCTCCTCACCACGGCCCTGTGCGCCTTCTTCGTTCTACGCGTGGATGCGGGTTTCATCAACCACCTCGGGTTCCGTTATCGGCCGCATGAAGAGACAGCCGCCCTGGCGCTCCCGCGCGCGCGCGGTATCCGCGTTGACGAGTCCGAGAAGGCCGAGATCGAGCAACTCGTCGCAGGACTCGATCGGATCCACCCGGGTGGCGCCATCCTCGCGATTCCGGATGCGCCCGAGGTCTACTACCTGAGCGGACGTCCGAATCCAACGCGAACTCTGTTCGACGTCTTCGATGACCCCGCGACCCGCACGGAGCGCGTGCTCACCTTGGTCGACAGCGCACACCTGAGAGTCGTAGTCATCAATCGCGCATCCGCGTTCGATCAGCCGTTCGAAGCTCCCCTGCTCGACAGCCTGCGCGTCCGCCTCCGCTTCCGCGCCGAGGTCGGCAGGTTCGTGATCCTCTGGGCGGGACCGGGGGACGGCGCGTCCACTGCGCGCTGAGGTGGGTCAGGCCTCCGCGCGCGCCCGCCTCCGGTCGTAGACGACATCGTCGATGATCCGGCTCAGCGTGATCTCCGGCCGGAAGCCCGTCAGTCGCGCGAGCTTCCTGATGTCCGGCACGCGGCGCTCCATGTCCTCGAAGCCCTTCGCGTAGGCAACGTCGTAAGGGATGCGCACGATGTCCGACTTGCTGCCCGCGGCGGTGCGCACGCGCTCTGCGAGATCGCCGATCGTGATTTCGTGGTCGTTGCCGATGTTCACGACTTCGCCGACGGCGGTCTCTGTCTTCATCAGCCGCGCGATGGCTTCCACGGAGTCGAGGACGTGGCAGAAGCAGCGCGCTTGTTCTCCCGACCCGAAGACCGTGATCGGCTGGCCTGCCAGCGCCTGATCGGCGAAGCGCGGCAGGACCATCCCGTACCGACCGATCTGCCGCGGGCCGACCGTGTTGAAGAGCCGCACGACGACGACGGGCAACTTCTTTTCGCGCACATAGGCGAGGGCGAGCCATTCGTCGAGCGCCTTCGAGCACGCGTACGCCCACCGGCTATGCGTCGTCGGGCCGAGGCTGACGTCGTCGTCCTCGGAGAACGGCACTTTCGACGCCTTGCCGTACACCTCGGACGTCGACGCGATCACACAGAGCTTCTTCTTGCGCGCGGCCGCACCCAGTACCACCTCGGTGCCGCGCACGTTGGTCTCGATCGTCGCGGTGGGTTGATCGATGATGAGCTGCACGCCCACCGCGGCTGCCAGATGCACGGTCACGTCGCAGACGTCGACGAGCTCGGCCACGAGCGGCGCGTCGGTCACCGACCCGATGCGATGCGCGAAGTCGGGGCGCCCCACCAAGTGGGCGATGTTCGTCATCGAGCCGGTCGAGAGGTCGTCGAGCACGACCACCCGGTCGCCTGCGGCGAGCAAGCGCTCGGCCAAGTGCGACCCGATGAAGCCCGCCCCTCCGGTGATGAGTACCCTCACCCGCGCCTCCCGAGGAAGATGGGCCGAGCGTCAGCGGGCTCTGGACCGACCGACGCAGGCGAACTGACATCGCGACCCGCAACCGACGCTGGCGACCGACACCCGCGACCGACACCCGCAACCGACACCCGCAACCGACGCGGGCGACCGACAAAGATACACGGCACCGCGGCCAGGCGCGGTCCGTTTCGAGGCGTCAGTTCCGGAGGAGTGGCACGAAGCGGACCGGAAGCACGTCCTCGATCGAGACCTCACCGTTGGGTCGCTTCTCGATCACCTGCAGCACCTGATCAGGCCCGCCCGCTCCCACCGGGATCACCATGCGAGCACCGGGGGCGAGCTGGTCCACCAGCGGCTGCGGGACGTGGTCGGCCCCCGCCGTGACCAGAATGCCGTCGAACGGGGCGTGCTCGGGCCAGCCGAGGTAGCCGTCGCCGGCACGGACCGTGACGTTGGCGACCTCGAGACGGCGCAGCCGTTCGGCAGCCGAGCTGGCGAGCTCGGGGATCAGCTCGATGCTGTAGACCTCGGCAGCGATCTCCGAAGCGACCGCAGCCTGGTAGCCGGACCCGGTGCCTACCTCGAGGATCCTGTCGCTCGGCTCGGCCGCCACGAGCTCCGACATGAGCGCGACGATGTACGGCTGCGAGATCGTCTGACCGAGCCCGATCGGGAGCGGGCGGTCCTCATACGAGCGCTCCCGATACTCCGACGGCACGAACTCGTGTCGCGGCACCGAGGCCATCGCACGGAGCACGCGTGGATCCGTCACGCCGCGAGCCTCGATCTGCTCCGCGACCATCGCCTGGCGGGCGAGGGCGAAGTCTGCGTCTCGGGCGAGGTCTCCAGTGGCGGTCCCCTGCTCCGGTGCCGGAGCGCAGGCCGACACGGAAACCAGCAGCATCAGCAGTGCAAGCCGAATCCGCGCCGCTTTCGTCGGAACCTCCTCACGCCGGGAGCGTCCTCGAGCACGTACCCATACCCCGGACGCATACCCCGCACGCGCAGGAGTGAACCGACTTCGGCAAGCTCGAAGCCCGCGCGTGACGTGGCGGGGCCGGACCGGCGGCAACCTGGCTTCGAGAACTACACCGCGCGCGCGAAGTGTCCGCGCGTGTATTCGTCGCCGTGGATCCGCCGGATGGCGGCGAGTTCGGGACGCTGCCCGGCGGCGAGCGCGTCCGCCGCGGCGCGCCACGCAGCGGTCATGTCGGCCACCGGATCGCCCGGGACGTTGAAGACCAAGCGATAGCTGCGCAGGCCGGAGTCCCAGAGGGCGCTCAAGTACCCCGAGCCGTCGACAGGGCGGGAGTGGAGCAGGCGATTCCGGCACGCCGAGTCGGTCGCCACGGGAAACACGTAGCCCGAGGGATCCGTGAGGCGAACGTCGGGATGCTTCTGCACGCACAAGTCGCGACACGTCGTGACCTCGCGGTCGAACGCCGCGGACAAGACGCAGTGCTCGAGCGTCATCCCCTCTGGACGTCCGTACGCGAACACGTCGAAGCCCCTGCCTCCCCACGGCGCGACCACCTGCCCCATCTCGTCAACGGTCAGCTCGACGGAGAGCACGACGCGCTTCGCCCCGAGGCGGAACAGCTCCCGCGCAGCGTGCTCGTTGAAGCAGTTCACTCCGTGGTCCGCCACGACGTCGCGACCCTCGGCGGCGAGCTCGGCCACGAGACCGACGTGCCCGCTGCTGATCGGCGTGCCGAGCGCGAGATAGCGCTCGACGCTCTGCCGCTCTTCGGGCCGGACGATGGTCGGTGTACGCAGGCGGAACGTCTTGCCGCGAGAGGTCAGTTCGTCGGCGAGTGCGCGCACCCGTGCTGGCGTCGGCGCCGGATGGCGCAGGAACACGTCCAGCGTCACCTCGTCCGCCCCGGCATCGGCCGCCGTGCGGGCGTCGTCGATCGACCAGACTTCGGCGTTCACCCGGGGCTCGGGCGGCCCACTCGCGTTCACGGGAATCGCGAGCGCCGCGTCGATCGCCGCGGTGCGTCGCTCATGGACCGACGTCTGCCCGGCAGCGACGCTCACGAGCAACCTGCGCACCGCCTCCTGTCGGACGTCGTTGAGCACGCTCATCGGCAGAAAGAGGCCTGCGGCCAGCCCGGAGACCTCGAGCACCGCCAGCTCGAACGGCGTCTCGCCCAGGCGGCCTAGCTGCTCGCGAAGTCGACGCTCGTCCAGACCATGCTTCGCCGCGCGTTGGAGCGGGACCGCGCTCTCGACTTCGACCCGCGAGTCGCCGGCGGCGCACACGAGCGAGAGTGGCTCCCCCTCGCGCCCCCGCACGGACATGTCGACTGGTGCTTTCGCCAGTGCACCTCGCGCGTCGAACCCCTTGTAGGAGCGCCGCGCCCGCTCGAGAAGACCACCGTCCGAGGTGCGCAGGACGGTCCACCCCACCCCCACGGCCGCATCGGCGGGAACGGCCTGCACCAGCCGACCACGCTCACCCGGTAGCTCGCGCACGCGCTTGACGATGAAGCCCGTCGAGCCCCGCTCGGGGCCGGCCGGGTGCTCGAAGCCGAGCCCGTCACCCAGCTCGACGGGCACCGACACGGACACCACGATCTCGCCCCGCTCGACGCGGACGACGCGTCCGAGCTCCACACCGCGGTTGTCCGGCGCCGTGCGCGTCACGTAGTCGCGGCCCTCGCGCCCCCCGAGCATGCCGTCGGTGAACCCGCGTGAGTAGATCTGCACGAGCGGGGTCGTCTCTTCCGCGGTGGGCGGAGCCCAATGCCCGGCGGCCAACCTGTCGAGGAACGTCCGATATGCCTTCGTGACCGTGGCCACGTACTCCGGGCGCTTCTTGCGACCCTCGACCTTGAGCGTGTGGATGCCCAGCTCGGCGAGCTGCTCGAGGTGCTCCCCTGCGGCCAGGTCCCGCGCCGAGATCAAGTAGCCGCGGTCCAGCTCCTCGCCTGTCGCCTCGTCGGTGAGTACGTAGTCCTTGCGGCACGACTGCGCACAAGCTCCGCGGTTGGCGCTGCGCTCCGAGATCATTCCCGACATGTAGCACTGCCCGGAGTATGCGATGCAGAGCGCGCCGTGGATGAACGTCTCCAGCTCGAGATCCGGCACGGCGTCACGCACCGCGCGCAGGTCGTCGAGTGTGTTCTCGCGCGCCATCACGACACGCCGGACACCGAGGTCGCGCAGCACGCGCGCGCCTGCGCCGTCGTGCACCGTCATCTGCGTGGAGCCGTGGATCTCCAGGCCGGGATACACCTGCTGCACGAGCCGGACGGCGCCCAGGTCCTGCATGATCGCGGCATCGATCCCCCGGTCCACGCACTCGCCGAGATGGTGCAGCGCCTCGCGCAGCTCGCCGGGCTTCATGAGGACGTTGAAGGTCAGGTAGACCTTCGCGCCGTGAGCGTGCGCGAGCGCGCACGCCTCACCCAGCTCGCCCATCGTGAGCTGCGCGCCGTCGTCTCGTGCGTTGAAGCGCTCGGCTCCGAGGTAGACCGCGTCCGCGCCGTTCGCGACGGCGGCGCGCACGGCTTCGAGGCTGCCGGCGGGCGCGAGGAGCTCAGGGACGGGACGGGACATGGTGGAAGATACCCCACGCTCCCTCTTCCGCCGCCCCCCGACGCCACCCATCATGCCGCCCGCCCCGCCGAGGCCAACGCCGGGCAGCGCCCCGCTCCCCCGGGGCCCTGTCAGAACCGGAGCGCCCCACCGACGCGACCGGATCAGCGTTTCGATCCGCGCTGCCCGACTCCTGCGCAGGCTCCCCTCGGCCACGCTCTCAGCCAGACGCAGAATTCACGCTCACGCTCACGTCATTGCCCAGATCTCCGCGATTACGGCACGAGGACGTAGATCGCCCACCCTCTCGACCATGTCACGGACTCGCGATCTGCCGGCTCGCACGTGCTGGAGGCACGGAGTGGACACCCGCGGACCCGGGTCCAGCTGAATCCCGCTCGACCGGCCGTCCGTAGGTCGGGCGTAGACTCCCTCCCGCCACGGAGCCGCCATGGACCTCGGTCACGACGCGCGCTACGCCTTGCGGCGCCTCATCGAGGCCCGGTGGTTCACGCTGGCCGCCGTTTCAGCCCTCTCCCTAGGCATCGGCGCGAACGCCACGGTCTTCACCTTCGTCAACGCGGTGTTGCTGCGCGGGCTGCCGTTCGAGGACTCGGACCGGCTGGTGGCCGTCTCGACCGAAAACGAGAGCGGTCAGCGACAGGGCGTCTCATTGCCCGACTACGAGGACCTGCGCGACCAGAGCATCACCCTCAGCGGTGTCGGGGCCAGCCTGGGCTCGACCATCAACCTGAGCGACGACGAGCTCTCCCCCGAGCGCGCGGCCGGCGCGTACGTCACCGCTGGCTACTTCGACATGATCGGCGAACAGCCTGTGCGCGGACGCGCCTTCACCGCCACCGACGACGTGGAAGGAGCCGACCCCGTCGTTCTCATCGGCCACGCGATCTGGCAGAACCGCTTCTCGGGCACGGAGAACGTGGTCGGCAGGACGGTGCGGGTCAACAGCGTGGTCGCCACCGTCGTCGGCGTGATGCCAGAAGGGATGCGGTTCCCGGACAACACCGATCTGTGGATCCCGCAGGCGAACTTGCCGGACGCGTCTGACACCCGGAATCGTGGCGTCCGCAGCTTCGACGTGATCGCGCGGCTCGCTCCGGGAGTGACTCTGGAGCAGGCCCGCGAAGAGCTCGGCGCGTTGGGCACGCGCCTGGCCGAGGCGTACCCCGACACCAACGCCGAACAGATATTCACCGTGCAGCCATTCGACGAAGTCGTGAACGGCAGCCAGATCCGAATCGTCTTCCTGTCCCTCATGGGCGCGGTAGCCTTCGTGCTCCTCATCGCCTGCGCCAACGTCGCCAACCTCCTGCTCGCGCGCTCGGCGGAGCGGGCCCGCGAGATCGCAGTGCGGGTATCTCTGGGCGCCACACGCGCGAGGATCGTGCGCCAGCTTCTGATCGAGAGCTTCATGGTCGCGGTCATGTCTGCAGGCCTGGGACTCGTGTTCTCGCTGGGCGGGATCCGCTGGTTCGACTCCGTCACGCAGGACGTCGGCAAGCCGCACTGGATGGAGTTCACGCTCGACGGTATGGTCTTCGCATTCATGGCCGCGGTGTGCGTGGGGACGGCGCTGCTCTTCGGCCTCGCGCCCGCGCTACACGTGTCGCGCACGGACGTGAACGAGATCCTCAAAGAGGGCGCCCGCGGTGGTTCTGGAGGTGTGCGGGCGCGACGCTGGGCCGGGGCGCTCATCGTGGGCGAAGTCGCGCTGACGCTGGTGCTCCTGTCGGGGGCGGGCTTCATGATGCGCAGCTTCTTGAACCTCTACACGCTCGACTTCGGCATCGACACGGACGGGCTGCTTACCTCGCAGATCTACCTACCGCTCACCAAGTACCCCGAGGCCGCCCAGCAGATGGTCATCTGGGACGATCTCCTGGAGCGCCTGGACGACGATCCCATGCTGGAGCAGCGCGCGCTCACCAGTTCACTTCCCCTGTCGGGAGGGAGCCGGCCCGGCGTCGAGCTCGATGGGAGGGCCGTCGAGCCGGGAGAAACCCGGCCGGTCGTCACCACCCTGTCCGTGAGCGACGGGTACTTCGAGACGCTCGGGCTCGCGACCATTCAGGGGAGGACGTTCAACCGGGAGGACGGCGTCACCGGAGCCGGGGTGGCGATCGTCAATCAACGATTCGTCGAGCTGCACTTCCCGAGCGGTGACGCCGTCGGCCGGCGCGTGCGCACCGTCTCCAATCCACCACCACCCGCCGGAGCGGCGACGCCGCCCGAAGTCCCTTGGCTCACCGTCGTGGGCGTGGTGCCGAACGTCCGGCAGTCCGACGTCGAGGAGCGCGAGCCGGACCCCATCGTGTACGCGCCGCTTCGGCAAGCGCCCGCGCGCGTCGTGTCGCTCCTCACCCGCTCGGGCACCGACGACGCGGCCCTGACGACCCACCTGCGCGAGGTGATGCGCACCGTCGAACCAGACGTCCCTCTCTACGAGACGATGTCGTTGGACGCGCTACTCGCCCAGTCACGGTGGCCGTTCCGGGTATTCGGCACCCTATTCGCTGTCTTCGCCGGCATCGCGTTGATCCTCTCCTCCGTCGGGCTCTACTCGGTGACCGCGCACTCGGTCGTGCAACGCAAGCGCGAGTTCGGCATTCGCGCCTCGCTCGGCTCTGAGCCCAAGGCAATCTCGTGGCTCGCGCTCCGCCGGGTGCTCGGTCGACTGGCGATCGGACTTCCCCTCGGTCTAGCGGGTGCGCTCGGCGTGGGCCGGATACTGGAAAGCCTCCTCGTCCAGACGAGCCCCACCGACCCGATCACGCTGGGGGGTGTCATCGTCATGATGGCCTCGGTCGCGGTACTCGCCTGCCTCCTCCCGGCGCGGCGAGCGGCGCGTATCGATCCGGTGATCGCCCTCCGGACCGAGTGATGGCTCCCCCTACCAGTCGGGGCTCTCCGCCTCGTCGAGCTTCTGCCACTCGGCGCGCAGGCGCTCCGCATCCTCGTCGCTGACCTCGGTGATCGGAGCGGGCTCACGGCCTCGCATGCGTCCGCGCGCGACCGCGCCGATCAAGCCGGCCGCCACCAGCATGGTCGCACCGGGAAGCAGGTAACCGAGCAGGTTGAATCCCTCCGGAGGTGGCGCCATCAGCACCTGGCTTCCGAAGTCGGCAACGAAGCTCGCCTGGATCGTCTCCTGCGTGATGCCGGCCTCGAGGTCCCGGCGGATGCGCTGCGACCAACCGGGCGATGTGTCGCACTGCATCTGGAACTGACACGAGTGCACGTCCAGACCGCAGCCACATTGGCATTTGATGTTGCGCTCGATGACCAGCCACTGATCGCCGGTCAGGCCCTCGTGGAAGTGACCGCTGGCGGGGCCCGTGGGGCCTGCCGACTGCGCGGCCGCGTCGGGCGCCAGGACACATGCGAGCGCCAGGCCCGTGAAGAGGGCCCGAAGGGCACCGATGCCGAGCGCGGGGCGCGAGGTCGCGAAGCTCATGGGTCAGGAAAAGTAACCTCGGCGTCGCCGGACGTTCCCAATGTGGACGTGGGATGCGCTCATCGGACCACTCCGTCCGCCGGGACCAGACTCGCCAGGTTCTCGACCGGAACGACGGTCGTCCGCCCGCTTACACGGTCGTACAGGAACACGTATGCGGTGGTAGCGCCGATGAGCTGGGCGTCGAACGGAATCGAAGCCTCCCTGCCCCCGTACGTGCCCGTCTGAAGTTGCACCGTAACGTGGCCGACATTTCCCGAGCGCAGCCTCCGCTCGTACCAGTCGGCGTGGCCACCGGCGGCGAGCCAGATATAGAGACCGCTGTATACGGCCCACGCGGTCTTGGATCTGAAGATCCGTCGCACCGAGTCGGAGTCCATGTACATGAGTCGGTACCAGCGGTAGCGGTCACTGAAGCGGTCGACTCGCCGCAGAGCCGCGATGACAGCCAGCGCCAAGACGACCGAAAGGCTCGCAACAGGCCACGCGGTAGCCGCCAACAGGAAATCGCCGATCTGCGCGAAGTGGAAGACGTTGACGCCGAAGCGCGCGTACAAGGCCCAGCTGGATATCATGCCGACGCAGGTCACCGCCAGGTACCCGAGGGTCAGCACGGTGCCGATGTGCTCGGTCCGGAGCGTGGGGAGCCCTTTGGACGCACCTTCCGCGGATGCGCCAGCGCTCGTGCCAACCTGCTCGAGCTTCGTCCTCGACTCATCCGCGGTCACACTCGCCTCCTCTCAGCGCTTCCGCGCCAGCGTCAGCCCGTCGCCGATCGGCACCAGGCTGAGCGTTACGCGCTCGTCGGCCCGGAGCTTCATGTTGAGGCGGCGGATCGCCTCGGTGTCCGCGTCCGTGACCGACGTGTCTATGACCTTCCCGCTCCACAGCGTGTTGTCGATGGCCATGAGCCCGCCGGGCCGCAAGAGCTCGAGCGCCAACTCGTAGTAAGCGTCGTAGTTCGGCTTGTCCGCGTCGATGAACGCGAAGTCGAACGTGCCGCGCCCGCCTTCGCGTACCAGACCACCGAGCGTCGCCACCGCGGGCCCGAGCCGAAGATCGATCTTGTGCCCCACGCCCGCCTCGTCCCAGTAGCGCCGCGCGATGCGCGTCCATTCCTCGCTCACGTCGCACGCGACGACGCGACCTTCCGCGGGAAGCGCGAGCGCGACCACGAGCGCGCTGTAGCCGGTGAACGTGCCGACTTCGAGCGTGCGCCTCGCACCCAGGAGCTCGACGAGGAGCGCCATGAACTGCCCCTGCTCCGGGCCGATCTGCATGCGCGCCTCTTCGAGCGCACCGGTCTCCGCGCGCAGCCTGCGCAGCGCATCTTGCTCGCGCAGGGACACGCTCAGCAGGTAGTCGTAGAGCTCGTCGGAGAGCGACTCGGTGCGACGAGTCACTTGGCGTCCTTCCGGGCCAGGTCGACCGCTCGCCAGCAGTACCACGCCGCCGCACTGCGCCAGGGGCGATAGGCGTCGCCCCGATTTTCGAGCTGCTTCTGGGTCGGTTGCTTCTTCATGTCATGGATGGTGGCATAGCCCGCGCGCACACCGTAGTCGCCGACGGGCCACACGTCGGGCCGGTGCAGGCGGAACATCAGGTACATGTGCGCGGTCCAGGGTCCGACGCCTCGCACCATGGTGAGGCGGCGCACCACCTCGTCGTCGCCCTGGTCCCCGAGGTCGTGCACCTCCACCTCTCCGGACTTCACCTTGGCCGCCAAGTCGCGGATCGCCGCCAGCTTCGCGGCGGAGAGGCCAGCTCCGCGCAGCTTCGTTTCCTGCGTGCGCAGCACCTTGGCTGGAGACACGTCGCCGGCCAGCGCATCGATGAAGCGGCCGTGGATGGTCTTCGCCGCGGCTCCCGCCAGCTGCTGGTAGACGATCGCGCGCGCGAGGTAGTAGAACGGGGCCTCGGTGTGCATCGGCACACGGATCGCACCTGCACGCTTCACCCACGGCCCGAACGCGGGGTCCTTACCCAGCTTCCGCCGCCCCCCGACCCACACCGTCTCGAGTTCAGTGCTCACGCCCCCTCCTCTCCGGGCGTTGAACAGGTCGCGCCGGGTCTTCGGCGTCAAGCCGGCGCGAACTGCGCTTACGACCGACCGGACGATCGGGTAACGTTCGACGTCCACCGGCCCGGCGAGAACGTGCGCATCCCGTCCCTGAAAGAGTCTCCGGAGCTCTACGTCGCCGCGCTCGCGACCGTGGCGATCGCGCTCCATCTCGTGCTCAGGTTCGCGACCGACGCCGATGCGTTCGCCTACCAGCTTCCCCTGTGGGTGGCGCTCGTGGGGGGTGGCGGGCCGCTCGTGCTGCAGCTCGTCGGCAAGGCCCTCCGCCGGGAGTTCGGGTCCGACCTCCTGGCCGGCATCTCGATCGTTACCGCCGTCCTTCTCGGCGAGTATCTGGCTGGCACGCTCGTCGTGCTCATGCTGTCGGGCGGCGAAGCCATCGAGGCGTTCGCGCTCGACCGCGCCTCGTCGGTGCTGCAGGCGCTCGCGGCGCGCCTGCCTTCTGTCGCGCATCTCAGGCGCGGGGATCGCATCGACGACGTGGCCGTGGCCTCGGTCCGCGTCGGGGATGAGCTGGTCATCTTCCCGCACGAGGTGGCGCCCGTCGACGGCGACGTCATCTCGGGAGCGGGCGTCATGGACGAGGCGTACCTCACCGGCGAGCCGTACATGATGGAGAAGGCACCCGGGTCGTCGGTCATCTCCGGCGCTATCAACGGCGAGACCGCGCTCACCATCCGCGCAACCAGGGTAGCCGAAGAGTCCCGCTACGCGCGCATCATGCAGGTCGTGCACGAAGCCGAGGTGAACCGGCCACGCATACGCCGGCTGGCCGACCAGCTGGGCGCGCTCTACACGCCGCTCGCCGTGGCGATCGCGATCGTTGCGTGGCTCGCTTCGGGCGACCCGATCCGATTCCTCGCCGTGCTCGTGATCGCGACTCCCTGCCCACTTCTGATTGCCATCCCGGTCGCGATCATCGGCGCCGTCTCGAGGGCCGCCCGGCGAGGGATCATCATCCGGAATCCCTCGGTGCTCGAGCAGATCCCACGCGTACGCACGGTGATTCTCGACAAGACCGGCACGCTCACGTACGGCCGGCCGTCGCTCACCGAGGAGATCTACGCGCCGCCCTTCGAGCGCAGCGAAGTCCTCCCGCTGGTCGCCGCGCTCGAGCGTTACAGCAAGCACCCGCTCGCCGAGGCCGTCGTCGCTGCAGCTCACGATGCGCGCTTTCCGCCGCGAACCGTGGAGGAAGTGCGGGAGCAGCCGGGCACGGGACTCCTCGGCCGCCTCGACGGACGGTCCGTCGAGGTCACTGGAAGGAGTCAGGCGCTCGCAAGCTGTCGGGTGAGCGAGGGCGTGCTCCCTCCGCACGCCCCCGGCCTCGAGTGCTTGATCTTCGTCGATGGCAGGTACGCAGCGACCTATCGCTTCCACGATGCACCCCGCGGGGAGAGCGGACCGTTCGTGGCACACCTCGGTCCCAAGCACGGCGTGGACCGCGTCCTGTTGGTTTCCGGAGATCGCGAGTCCGAGGTGCGCTACCTCGCCGAGCAGGTCGATATCACGGAGATCCACGCAGGCGTATCCCCGGAAGGAAAGGTCGACATCGTTCGCGAGGAGACGCGCCGCGCTCCCACGCTTTTCATCGGCGACGGCATCAACGATGCCCCCGCTATGCTCACCGCCACCGTTGGCGTCGCCTTCGGCGCGGGGGCCGTGACCAGCGAGGCTGCTGGCGCCGTCATCGTCGACACCTCGCTCGCTCGCGTCGACGAGCTCCTGCACGTGAGCGCACGCATGCGACGCATCGCACTCCAGAGCGCCATCGGCGGGATGGCGCTCAGCGTTGCAGGGATGTTCGTCGCCGCGTTCGGCTATCTGCCCCCGGTCGCGGGCGCGCTCGGGCAGGAGATCATCGACCTCATCGTGGTCTTCAACGCCCTACGCGTCTCGGCTCGGCCCCGAACCGTCACCGACTTCGACGGGTTCAAGCCCGGTAGCTGACGCGGCGTCGGCCTACAGCAGGTAGCCGCCGTCCACCGGAATCACGGCGCCCGTCATGTGGCGCGCCGCCTCGGAGCACAGGAAGAGCACCACGCCGGCTACGTCTTGCGGGTCGCCCAGTCGGCCGAGCGCCGAGTGTTCGCGCGCTTGGTCCAGAACGTCGGGGGAAACCCCCTCGGTCAGGCGCGTCGTGCGGATGTACCCGGGCGCGACCGCGTTGACGTTGATGTTCATCGGGCCGAGCTCCAGCGCGGAGCTCTTGGTGAAGCCGATCAGGCCCGCTTTGGAGGCCGAGTAGTTCGAGATACCGAAGACCGTCCGCGTCCCATGCACCGACGCGACGTTCACGATCTTGCCCCACTCCTGTGCACGCATTGTAGGCGCGACCGCCCGCGTGAAGTAGAAGGCGCCGTCGAGGTTCGTGCGTACGACCGACTCCCACTCGTGGTCTTCCATCTTCCAGAGCGGACGGTCGCGGCTCACCCCGGCGTTGTTGATGAGAATGTGCAAGCCGCCCATCTCGCGGAGCACCTCACCCACGAACACGCGAACGTCCCGAGAGTCCCGTACGTCGCAGGAGCGGAAGTAGACCTTGGTCTCGGTCTGGCGCAGCAGCCGCGCCGTCTCGTGGGCGTCGAGGCGCGCCTTCGCGCCCGAGTCGAGGAAGCAGAACGCCACGTTGCACCCGCAGCGCGCGAGCTCGAGCGCCACCGCGCGCCCGATGCCGCTCGAGCCCCCCGTAACGATGGCCGTGCGGCCACGCAGGCTGGTGGTGTCCAAGAGCGCCTGCGGCTGAGTTTCCGCGGAAACTCGCTCGAGCAGCGCCGCTACGGCACCTGGGATTCCGCGGTCGTCGGGCAAACGGTTCGCTCCGTCAGTTCACCGGCGCGAGCCGGGGAACGGCGAGTCCAACTCCAGTCGCAAGACCTCGAGGGCGACCTTGCCATCGTGCTCGAGGGCGTGCGCCGGGTAGATGATGCCATGCCTCTGCCCGAGCTCGCGCTCGATTCGGTAGCGGTCGGCGAGAGCGGCCGTGAATTGGGCGGGGATCGTCATGAGGCGCTCATGCGCGAGGAGAGGCGAATGTGGGGGCGCCGGCCCGCCCCACGCCAGCGAGGGACGTGACGGGGCGCCGCCATCGCCTGTGCCCCACTCTGCGCCGCACTTCCGATCGTATGAGTGTCTCATGTACTATCATACTATGCTCAGAATCACCGCCACGATCCCCGACGACCTGGTCTCAGGCGCCGACGGGCGTGCCGCGCAGCTCGGCCGCTCCCGTTCTTGGGTGCTGTCCGAGGCCCTGCGTGCGTATCTGGCCTCACCAGCGTCCCCCACGATCCTCCCTCGCGACCGCGAGGACGCGTCGCCCACGCCCGGACTCGGTGCGAGTCGCCAAGCTCAGCTCGAGGCAGACCTCCGACTCACCCCCGAGGAGCGCGTGAGGGCAGCGGAGCAGACCCTGCGCGAGGCGCGACGGCTGGAGCCGCCGTCGGGCCAGCATCGCGTGATCCTCTTCGATTCGTTCGACGACTACCTCGAGTGGGATCGGAGAGATGGGATTCGATGAGTGACCGGCAGTTCGACACGGTGCTCGCCCGGGTGTGCGACCGATTGAACGCGCACGCAGTGGACTACGTCCTGTTCGGCGCGCGAGCCCTGCAGCTGTGGGGCTCCGCACGCGCGACGCACGACGTCGACATCCTCATTCCGAAGGATCTGGATAACGCTCGCAGAGCGCTCGCGGCTCTGGGCGAGCTCGGTGCCGGACTCGCGCGCGAATGGCTGGCGGCCGAAATCGTGGAGAAGCCGATGACCATCATCGGCGACGACCCCCGCGTGGACCTGATGACCGTCGCGTGGTCAGTGCACTACGAGGAGGCCGCGCGCGACTCCGTACCGTTCCAGCTGGAAGGCGTCACCATCCCCGTCGCCTCGCTCGACCATCTGATCGCGTCGAAACGGACCGGTCGGCTCCAGGACGCTGCCGACATCGAGGTCCTGCGCGAGATCAAGCGGCTGCGGGGCTAGCCCCCGCCTCTCGCCGCGCCTGCCCGCCGAATCAGACCGCCGCGAGCGGCACCAGCTTCGACTTCGGCAGCGCCCGGTCGCGTGTAACTAGCGGCACGCTGTGCACCACGCTCGAGGCTGCGATGAGTCGGTCGGCCGGATCGCCTGTGAGCCCCAGCTCACAGCTCGTTCGGCAAACCTCGACGCTCAGGGCCAGGTGTGGATGCGTGCGAGCGCACGCGTGACCTCGGGTGCCCGAAGGTCGATCCCGATCCTACCGAGCTCTCTCAGCTTGCAGATCTCCCAGAGCACGATGGCCGACATGCTCCAGGAGTCGCTCTCGAGGAGTCGCTGTTCTGCGGGCGTCAGTGCACCGGCGAGTGCGTGCAGGACGACGTGGGTGTCAAGATTGAGCATCCCACCGAGGGCGGAGTCCAGATGGTGAAGTCCTGGCCCCCAAGATCCAGCCCGGGCTGGGGCATCACCATGCACAGATGGGACGTCAGCGCCGCGAACGTCCGCCCACCGACACGACCCCTACGCCCCCTCCACCACCGAGTGGTCGGTGACGAGGAGCACGCCCGAGACGTCCGTCACGCGGGCATGAGCGCCGACGATGGAATCGCGGAGTACAGCCCCCTCGAGCACGGCGCCCGGTCCGACCACCACGTGCTGGAGCGTGCACCCGTCCGCGACGGTGCCCGCCTCGAGCGTGACGTTCGGGCCGATGCGCCCGCCGCGAACCTTCACGTTCGCCTCGAAGCGAACGGGCTCGATGATCTCCGTGTCCTCGACGGTGGCCGAGGGATCGACCCCACCGCGCCCTGCCATCAGCAGGTGGTGGTTGGTCTCGAGCAGCGTCTCGGGTTTACCTGCATCCCACCAGCCCTCGACTCCGGCCGTCATGATCTTGGAGCCGTGATCGACCATGTACTGGAACGCATCCGTCAGATAGAACTCGCCCGCCGGACCCGCCCCCGCGGCCAGCGTGTGCCGCACGCCCTCGAAGAGGAGCTCGTGATCGGCGATGTAGTAGAGCCCGATGTTGGCGAGCTTCGAGACGGGCGTCTTCGGCTTCTCGACGATCTTCGCCATGGTGCCGTCTGAGTTGGTCACGATCACGCCGTAGCGCTGGTAGTCCTCCACTTCCTTGGCCCAGATGACGCCGGCGTATCCTTGACCAAGCGAGTCGATGAGCCCGTAGTCCACCTCGAGCACCGCATCGGGAAACGCGATCAGCACCTCTTCGTCGACGAACGGCTCGGCCAGCGCGATCGCACCCGCCGTGCCGTCCTGCACCTCCTGGAGAACGTAGTGTCCCGCGACCTGCGGGTAGTTGGACCGGATCCATTCCTCGGTCTCCTCGCGCAGGTGCCCCACGATGAAGACCATCTCCCGAATCCCCAGCGCCAGGAGATCGTCCAGGAGGTAGGCGAGCACGGGTTTGCCCGCGACCTTGAGGAGGGGCTTGGGTATATGGTGAGTAAGGGGGCGCAGGCGCGTCCCCTTACCGGCCAAGGGCAGCACGGCTTTCATTCGATTGCCTGGTTCGGGACGAGGGCGCCACACTATAGGGGGAGTGCCCTGGGGCGACCAGCGCGCAACGCTCCATGCCAACGCACAAAGGAAGCCATCATGACGCGAGCTCGAGCGACTCTCATCGCAGCGTGCGCCCTGGCAGCGTGCGCGAGCTCCCCCGCCACCGCGCGCGACGGCGCCGCGCCGACGATCGGGCCCGTGCCGCCGAACATCTACGAGGTGGCGCCCGAGCAGATCCCGCCCGAGCCGCAAGCACCTCCGTTCATCGAGGTGAACGGCGCCGCCACCGTCCAGGTGCCCCCAGACCAAGCTCAGGTCTCGTTCGCGGTGGAGACTCGTGCCGAAGTGGCGGCCGACGCTTCTGCCGCGAATGCCACGGCGATGTCGCGCGTGCTCGCCGCGCTCCGGGGTGCACGCCTTCCGGGTCTCGAGGTCGAGACGTTCGGCTACTCACTCCAGCCGCAGTATGCGACCGACCCAACACGGGTGAGGTCCATCGCCGGATACGCCGCGTACAACAACGTACGCGCCACCATCGACGCGGTGGACCAGGTCGGCCGCCTGATCGACGTCGCGATCGGCGCTGGGGCCAACCAAGTGTCCAGCATCTCGTTCGTCGCCTCCGACACCGAGCCCGCGCGCGCGCAGGCACTTGCCGAGGCCGTACGAAACGCGCGCTCGCAAGCCGAAGTGATCGCGCGGGAGCTCGGCTACGAGCTGGGTCCACCGCTTGAGATCCGCGGAGGTGCCGAGCGCCCCATGCCCGTCATGTTCGAGGCGATGCGCGTGCAAGCCGACGTGACCCCCATCGAAGCGGGCGATCAGTCCGTCAGCGCGAACGTCACCGTGCGCTTCGGGCTCGGGAGAGCGTTGGCATGGCGTTGAGAGGGATCCTGAGAGGTCTGACCGGGCGCGGCGCCGAGACCGATCCCACGTCGAGAGACACTCGTCTCGTCGGACGCACGTACGCTATTCCGTTCGATACCGTGTGGGGAGCAGCGACTCGGCTGGCCGGGGGCGAGCTGAAGCGCTGGAACATCCTCAGCGCGGACGACCTCACCGGCGTCATAGCCGCAGGCACGCGTGCGCGCTTCTTCGGTCAGGGAGACCGCGTCAAGATCGAGATCGGGCTCGACGAGAACGCGCAGACGCGCGTCGACGTGAGCGCCACCTCCCGCTCCGACCGCCCCGACTTCAGGCGCAACCGCCGAGCGATCGGCCGCTTTCTCGCCAAGCTCGACGAAGCGCTCGGCGCCAAGCCGGAGCAGATCCTCGACGCCACGCGGAAGCCATCATGGATCGAGCCGCGCCAGTGACTCGCCTCGTTCGCGCGCTCGCTGCTGGCCTGCTCCTGGCTGCGTGCGGAGAGTCGACGCCAGAGCCCCCCCCAGAGCCCTCGCGCAACGGCCGCGACGCTGCAGCGGTGGGCGGCGAGATCCCGAGCTACGAGCGGAGTTTCGTGTTCGCCGGGTTCGTGGGAGACAGCATCCTGCTCGTGCCTTGGATGATGCGCACCTCGCCCCGCGCAGACTCGGTGGTCCGGGAGGCCCACGGATGGCTGGGCCGGCGAGGGACCTGGGATCCATTCTATTCCGAGCAGTGGACGACTGCGGCGACGCGGGCGCCCTCGCGGATCTTGCCGCACGGCGCCCTCAGGTTGCTCGTGCAGGAGGGCGACGTCATCGACGGCATCGTCTTCGGCGATGGAGAGCGACGTCTGGAGTTGGCGCTCGGTGAGGTCGCGGCGACCTGGGGAGGACCACGTGGAGAGACGGTCGAGCTCGTCGAGGGTGTCGCGTACCTGGCGAACCAGCGCGTCCAAGGCGTCGTCGCGCACCTCGCGCGCGCCTCGGCCGGATCCGCTGTCCCTGGCGGCGATTGGGGCCTCCTCCTGTCCGGCGACTCGATGAAGCTAGTGCTGGCCGCGGACATCGAGCACGGCGGAGACGCCGAGCCCCGGTACCGCGGCTACGCTGACCTGGGGGGCGAAGAGCGCCTCTCCACCGAAGTGAGCGTCAGCTGGACGACCACCGAGGCGTTCCCGCCTGCCCGTCGAGACGTTCCGGTTGCGTGGCGGCTCACGACCCAAGACGGCTCGCTCCGCGGCGACCTGCGCGTGGTGACCTCGCACATCCAGGCCGGAACGGGCCCGGGCCCCCTGCTCCCCGTGCGCGCGCTCTACGAGGTCGCAGGCGAGATCGCGACTCCCGACCGCACGTACAGTGTTCAGGGGCTCTTCTTGCACGAGAGGCGGTAGATCGTGTCCGAAGCCTGGGCGCGAGCCCTGATCACGATCGGTCTCGGTGCGCTCGCCGGCGGCATCACCAACCAGATCGCGATCTGGATGCTCTTCCACCCGTACTCGCCACCCAAGCTCTTCGGGCGGTGGCGGCTCCGCTTCCTCCAAGGGGCCATCCCCAAGAACCAGCCGCGGCTCGCAGCGGCGATCGGCAGGACCGTCGGCAATCGACTCCTCACCCACGAGGACCTGACCGGTACGTTCGCCGAACAGGGGTTCCGCAGCGCGTTCGACGAGCGCTTGGCGCACGTCATCGACGAGATACTGAACCGGGAGCGCGGATCGCTCCGCTCGATGATCCCGCCAACCCTCGCGGCGGACATCGACGCCCTCGTCGAGGAAGCACTCGAACGCGGCCTCGAGCAGCTCGAGGCGTACCTCGCCTCGGAGCGCTTCGAGGAGGCAGTTCTCCGCCGCACCGACGACCTCGTGCAAGCCGTATCGGACGAGTCCATCGCCGGCGTGCTCACGCCGACGCGCGGCGCCGCGATGGAAGCGATGGTCGAGGACTGGTTCAAGAACGCGGTCGAGAGCGGGGACTTCACCGCCGCCGTGGACGACTACATCGATCGCGCGGCGACCAAGCTGCTCAGCCCGGGCCGGACCTTCGAGGAGATCTTGCCGCTCGGCCTGGTGGGCTCCGTCGAGAAGGCCATCGCCAGCTACCTGCCACTCGCGGCAGAGCGGCTCGGTGGATTACTCGAGGATCCGCGCGCCCGGGCACGCTTCGAGGAGATGTTGCACGAGCTCATGCATCGCCTCCTCGGGGACCTCAAGTTCCACCAGCGAGTGGTCGCGCGCCTGGTGATGACGGAGGACACCGTCGACAAGGTGCTCGACACCATCGAAGCCGAGGGCGCTGAGCGTCTATCGGAGATCCTGCGCGACCCGGCGGTTCAGGAGGCGATGGCACGGGGTGTGAACACGGCGATCGTCGACTTCCTCCGGCGCCCCGTGGCCAGCGTGCTCGGGCAGTCTCAGGACCCCAACGTCGTCGAGACCAAGAGGACGCTCTCGGGTTGGGTGATCGGGATGGCGCGCGACCCCGCGACGCGCGAGTTCCTCGTCGAGAAGCTCCACCGTGGGCTCGAGCGGGCCGGAGCCAAGACCTGGGGGGAGCTACTCGAGCGTATGCCGCGCGAGCGTATCGCCGAGGCCCTCGTCGCCGCCGCGCGGAGCGAGTCGGTGCGCGATGCCCTGCACGCCGGCGCGCGGCGGCTGGCCACGCGCATCCTCGACCGCCCCATCGGCACGCCTGCGCGTTGGCTGCCGGACGACGGCCCGGCGCGCATCGAGGCGGCGCTCGGCGACCCCATCTGGGAATGGATGCAGACGCAGGTGCCCGCGGTCGTCGAGCGGATCGACGTAGCGCGCCGCGTCGAGGAGAAGGTCATCCACTTTCCCACCGCGAAGATGGAGGAGATCGTGCGCCGCGTGACCGACCGCGAGCTCACGCTGATCGTGCGGTTGGGCTACCTGCTGGGCGCCATGATCGGTCTGGCCACCGTGGGCGTGCAGGTGCTGTTCGAGTGAGGGGGGCCCGGCCCCGCGCCCCTACCGCTCCTTCCGCGACTCCACCTTGAAGCGCCGGTCTCGGCGCGGCGTGGTCACCTTGGTATTCCGCATAAGCCAAGCCAGCGGAGTGAACGTGCGGCGTACGGTGCGCGGGGGACCCCCGCCGGCTTCCATGGCCTTCTCGATGTCGTCGGCGCTCTGCGTGTAGCGCCCGGGCAGGCCGAACCACACTCCCACGATCAGGGCGACGAGGGCGGCAGCGATGGTGAGTAGCGCGCCTAGCGACACGTCACCTCACCTCACTTCACCGCTTCACTTCGGCACGTCACTTCTGTGTGACGGTCTCCACGACGAGGAGGCCGAGGCCGATGGACAGGATGATCGCGACCGCGTTGGTGCCAATCCCGACCAGGCCGACGACCGTCCAGAACACCGCGTGCGTGAAGAGGAATCCGCCGGGTACGAGGTCGCGCATGAGTCGCCGAAGTTGGGGTGGAGTGGACGTCAGGGAGGAATATGCCCCGCAGCCCACGGGATGTCACCCCCGGCGAGGCTGTCCCCGGGGTGGGCCGGCCCACCACCCCAGAGCCGGTCGGGCCGCTCAGTCCACCGTATCCGACAGGCCCCCGCTACCCCCCTCGGCGCGCTTGCGCGCTTCCGCCAGGTAGCCGGGCTCGAGACGGAGCAGGTTGCAGATCTTCCGCATGAGGTAGTCCTCGCGGCCAGCCAGTTTCCCGTCGGCGTAGGCCAGGCCCCACATGATCTCGGCGAGCACCATCTTCTGGCCCACCGAGTAGTTCTCGGCGATGAGGTTGGTGAACTGCCAGAGGTCTACCGCTTGCTTGCGCTCCTGCTCGGCGAGCGAGAGGAGCTTCTGCGTCTCGGGCGCATCGAGCCCGAACTGGCGTTGGATGGACGACTCGAGATGCCGCCGCTCTTCGTCCGTGAACTCGTCGTCGGCGTGCGCCATCTCCATGAGCAGCGCGCAGGCGGCGAGCCTGATGTCCTTGCGCGACGCGGCCGGTTCGGCTTGGGCCGGGGGAGCCATCGAGGACCGGAAGAAGTTCTTGATCGAATCGAGCATCTGCGCTCCAAGGATGTCGGTCGCGCCAATGTAGCACGCCGCCGAGCAAATGGCGGCACTCAGAAGTCGACCGATTTGACCTTGGCGATGCCCGCGCGCAGGGGCGCGAAGATGGCAACCACAGTGAGCACGGCTGCTCCGCTCACGCCGAGGACGAGCGGCGTCGTGCTCACCTCTGCCTCACCACCTTGCAGGCGCGAGTTCAGAAACAGGTAGACAGGCCACGCCTCGAGGATGATCACGCCGGCCAGGTAGGTGACCGCCGCCATCATGAAGAGGAGGCCGCCGAACGAGGTCGGAATCTCGGCCACGTTCTCGGTCTCGTAGTTCGGGTAGAGCGCGCCGAACCCGAGTGCGAGCGCCGTCAGAGGGAACGTGACGGCCACCATGGTGATGGTGGTGAGCGTCAGGATGAACGGTGAGGCCTGGAGCACGATGTTGGTGACGACGATCAGGGGGAGCGTACCCAATCGACTCAGTCGCTCCTCGAGCTGCTCGCCTGCGGCCACTGCGATGTCGCGCGAGGCAGCGCTCACCGGAGCCATGTCGGTGCGTACCGGACGCAGCACCCCTTCGACCGCTTGCGCGGCGAGGTCGCCGACGACGACGCGAATCACCGGCTCTGCAGCCGCCGCGCCCGGCGATACATCTCGGCAGCCTCCTGGGGCAGGTGCTTGCGGTCGTAGAGCCGGCCCAGCGTGTAGACCGGCCGCGGATCCTCGGGCAGGAGCGTCGCCGCGCGCTCCAAGGACTGCACCGCCTCGTCGTAGCGGCCCAAACGGTCGAGCGACTCACCGCGGTAGTAGAACCCGGCACCACTCTCTCGGTCGCGCGCGCATACCCAACGCAGCTCCGTTTCCGCCTGCGCGTACAGGCCTCGGCGGAAGTACAGGACACCGATCGCGAGGCGCACTCGCAGGTCGTCAGCGTCGACCTTCTGTGCCCGTCGCAAGGTCGCCTCGGCCTCGTCGTAGCGAGCCAGGGACGTGAGCGTCGAGGCGAGGTTCGTGAGCACCTCGACGTTCTCCGGCTCGAGTCGCGCGGCGGCCTCGAGGTGGTCCCGCGCCGTATCGTGCTGCTTCAGCTCCTCGAGCAGCACGCCCAGGTTGTTGTGCGCTTTGAGGTTCGATGGATTGACGGTGAGGATGCCGAGGTAGAGCTGCACCGCCTCCTGGACGCGGCCCTGCTCCAAGAGTGTGCGAGCCCGCACGAACGGCTCTCCCGCCGAGCGGTCTTGAGCGGCGGCGTGGTCGCGCGCGGGCGCGTGCGAATCGAACGCAGTCTGCGGCGAGGAAGTGCCACTGCGACGCACGACCGCTCGACGGTCGTCGTGGTCGCTCGCCGTCCCCGCAGCCGCGGCGGACGTCGCCTTCTCCGGCTTTCCCGCATCCGGTGCGCGCGGGGGATGCCGGCGCGTGCGCTGAGGCAGATCCAGTGTCCGGGAACGTGGGATATCCGCGATCCCCGGCGAAGCCGCCGGCGTCGTCGGGACGACGGACTCTGGACGTGGAGTGACCGGCGCGGGTGAGCCCCCTGACAATGATCGAGCGGCCCCGGGCGCTGGAGCCGGCGCGGTGACAACGGGTCTTGGCGGGTCGGGCTCGGTGGCGACCGGCGACTCCGTTCGTCGCGGTTGAGGTGCCGGCGGCTCAGGCTTGGCGGCCAAAGATGCGGCTGGCTCAGGCTGGGTAGCGACGGATGCGGCTGGCTCAGGCTGGGTAGCCACGGATGCGGCTGGCTCAGGCCGGGTAGCCAGAGATGCGGCCGGCTCAAGTCGGGTAGCCACGGGTGCGGCTGGCTCAGGCCGGGTAGCCGCGGATGCGACGGGCTTAGCCGCTGGGGACCCCGGTCTGGCGGTGACGGCTGACGCTGCCGCTGGCGCGGGCAGCTCGAGCGCGGCGCGCGACGTCGCCACCGGGGCGGGCGGCCCCGGCTCGCTGAGCAGCTCGACCTGGATGGACTCTGCCAGCTGCGCCCTCTTCCTCCGTCGCCGCCTGCCCATCAGGAATCCTCGCCGACCTCGGCGCGAACCCAGTCCAGGTAGGGCTCGTGTCCCGCGCACACGTCCAGCGCGATGACCTCGGGCACGTCGTAGGGGTGCACCTCGACGATGCGACGCCGCAGGGCCTCGAGCGCGTCCGACGTGGTCTTGACCAACACGAGAACTTCCGACTCTCGCGACACCGCACCCTGCCACCTGAAGACCGAGCGAACGCCCGGCACGACGTTCGCGCAGGCAGCGAGGCGTTCCGCCACGAGCGTCTCCCCGATGCGCTCCGCCACCTCCATGTTCGGCGCGGTGGTGAGCACAGCGACCACGCCGGAGCCGCTCGCGGGGCTCATTGGGTGGCGTCCGCCGCCTCGCCCGCGTACAGCCCGTCGATGAGCGCGGCGAGCCTCTCCTGCACCTCGCGGCGCTTCACCTTCAAGCTCGGGGTGAGGAAGCCGTTCTCGACGGTCAGGTCATGGGGGACGAGCGCAATCTTCTTCGGCCTCTCGAACGGTGCGATGTCGTCGAGCGTGGGGAGGATTGCACCTTCGACGTAAGCGACGACGCGTGGATTCGCGACCAGTTGCTCGCGGGTGGAGAACGGGATCCCCTGCTCCTTCGCCCACGCTTCCAGCGCCGGGAACGTCGGCACGACGAGCAGGCTGCAGTACCTGCGCTTGTCGCCGATCATGACGACCTGCTCGACGAGCGGATGCGTCTTCAGGCGGTTCTCGATCGGCTGGGGCGCGGTGTTCTTACCGCCGGCCGTCACGATGATGTCCTTCTTGCGGTCGGTGATGGCGAGGAAGCCGTCCTGATCGATGACGCCGATGTCGCCGGTGGCGAACCATCCATCCTTGTCGATGCACTCGGCGGTCGCCTGCGGGCGATTGAAGTATCCCTTCATGACCTGCGGACCCCGCACGAGGATCTCGCCGTCCGCCGCGATGCGGATCTGAGTGCCCGGGACCGGCTTCCCCACGGTGCCGATGCGGAAGTCCTCGAACGTGTTCACGTTGGTGACCGGGCTCGTCTCGGAGAGGCCATACCCCTCCAGCACGGGGAGTCCGATCGAGTAGAAGAATCGGTTGAGGGTCGGCGAGAGCGGCCCTCCCCCGCTCACGAAGAAACGGATGCGCCCGCCCACGGCCCGCTTGACCTTCGCGAACACGATCCGATCGGCGATCGAGTATTGCAGCGCCAGCACGCCCCGCGGCTGTCCGCCCGCGAGTCGGAGGTCGGCGACACGGTCGGCTACCCGCACCGCCCAGCCGACGAGCACCTTCTTGAGGCCCCGCGCCTGCATCACCCCGTTGTAGATCTTCTCGTAGACCCGGGGCACGGACACCACGAGCGTCGGCCGTACGATCTTCATGTCGGCCACCACGGTGTCGACGGCGCGCGGATAGTCGATCTCGCACCCCACCCAGTAGAGGAGGTAGTCGACCATCCTCTGTAGGATGTGCGAGAGCGGCAGGAAGCTGAGCGTGCTGTCGGTCGGGCCGATGGGGAAGCAGCCCGCGCTGGCACGCACGTTGGACGCCACGTTGTTGTGGGTGAGCATGACGCCTTTCGGCTCGCCTGTCGTCCCAGACGTATAGAGCAACGTCGCCACGTCGCCCGGCTTCGCCAGCAGCGCCGCCTTGCGGAAGTCAGCATCCGACGTGGCATCCGCACGGTCCTTACCCGCTGCCAGAAAGTCGTGCCACGACGTGACGGCCCCTGCCGTACTCCGGGCGCCGTCGAAACAAACCACCTCGATCTGCAAGCCCCGTTCACGCGCGGCCGCGACCGCCTTCTCCGCCTGATCGTTCGTGGACGCGAAAACGATCTTGGCGCCCGAGTCCTGCAGCAGGTACCCGACCTGTGGTGCCAGCAAGGTGGCGTAGATCGGGACGTCGAGCACTCCGGCGCACAAGCACCCGTAATCGGTGAGCGCCCACTCGGGGCGGTTCTCCGACAGGATGGCCACGCGATCGCCACGCTGGACGCCGCGAGCGGTCAGGCTCGCGGCAACACCCTTCACGAGCCGCAGGGTCTCGGCGTGCGTGACGGAATCGATCTCCGTCTCCGAGCGCACGCGGCGGAACGCGACCTTGTCGCCGAACCGATCGATGGCATCGAAGAAGAGCTCGACGAGCGTGGACTCGGGGACCGGCGTGTCGTTCGACGCGTAGGTGAGGTTGGGCACGGTCCGGATTCCTCGGCGACCCGCTAGACGCGTCGAACGCGGATGTAGATCTCGATGGCGGGATCGAGCGAGTGCAGCACGCTGCAGTACTTCTCCCGCGAGAGATCGATAGCGTGCTGAAGCTTCTTCTCGTGCTCCTCGGTCGGTCCGCGGACTTCGTACGTGAGCCGAATGCGCACGAACTTCCGCGGCGGGGTCTCGGCCCGCTCGCCCTCGGCGTTGACCTCGATCGACTCCACCGGGACCCGCGACTTCTCCAGGATCATCTTCACGTCGACCGCCATGCACCCGGCCAACCCGAACAGGAGGTGATGCGTGGACGAAAGGCCCTGCTTGCCATCGCTGTCGAGGGTCGCCACGGGTCCGCCGTCCGGGCCGCCGCGAAACACGAGGCCCTCGCCGGTCCAACGCAAACGCACCTGACGGATATTCGAAGGGTCGGTCATGACGGAGGGTCGTAGGGTGCGTCGTGGATGTCGCCGCGCAGCTTCGCCAGCGTTTCGCGGGCGTGGTCGACGTGCGCTCCGGCGCCGCCGTCTCGAGGAGCGTGCGCGAGGAACGACTCGAGATGGGGGATCGACTCTTCGGGCCGTTCTCCGCGCAGCAGGATGAACGCAAGGCCGTAGTGCGCACCGGCCGCCTCTGGGTCTTTCTGCAGCACGTGCCGGTAGGTTTTGGCAGCCTCTTCGGTCATGCCGATGCGCGTGTAGCACATCGCGATCTCTTGCAGCACGACCACGTCGCCCGGTGAAGCCTTGAGTGCGAGCCGGAACGAGGTCAGCGCCTCGTGGAACTTACCGGCCGTGAACAGCTCCTTGCCCTCCTCGTAATAGTCGATGGGCCTCGGGCCGTCGCTGCCGAGTAGCTTCTTCCAGAACGCCATTCGATCAGGGGCCTCGCAGGTCGCCGAAGTCGCGCCGTCGCGGGCCGACCCGGCGTCGGCCCTCCGCACCGTGGAGATCGTGAACAGGTGCGCGCGAGCGGTTTCGCGCGCCCGCCAAGGTAGACGGACGAACCGGCCGCAGCAACGCTCAACTCCTTGCGGCGACGATGGTTTCCGGATCGGACGCGAGCACGCGGAGCCCCGCCTCTTCGAGCCACTCGCGACCACCCTCCGGGGGCCTGGCGAGGACCACCCTGGCGCGGGGGGCCGTCACGCGCGCGGCCTCCCGAATCCACTCCTCACCAAGGCACCCGTCGACCACCACACCGCGAAGTGCGCCGCTGAAGAACGGTAGCCCCGGGGAGGAGACGAGACGGCTCACCCGCTCCGCGTCCGGCCAACCTGCGAGGTCGGCGTCGATGGCCGCGACGTACATCTCGGGGAGTGCTCGTGCGACGTGGCGAGCGGCTCTCGCCGGCTGTCCCACCAGTGCGAGCGTGCCGGGGCCGCCCACGATTCCGAGCAGCGCGAGCAGCTTCGTGGCCGCGTCCACTTCGCCTTGGTGCACCCGGTCAGCAGCAAGCGTACCGGCGATCGGGCCGGCAGGCGAGCCGGCCAGCCCGGCGGGAAGCGCCTCACGAGGAGCCGCGCGCAGGTCCGCGAAGCCACCTGCGATGGGGTAGTCGTCGCGACAGTTGGGACACCCTAGCCGCCCTTCGTGGACGACGCGGTTCTCCAAGCGGTCGGCCAGCAGCACGAGACCGAACGTGGGCCCACACTGCGGACAGGTGAGGCGGTCGGTGAGGAGGATGTGCACCGGGGTGGGCCGGCTCGCCTCAGCGCCGCCCTCGGCGAGGCGGGCGCTTCATGCCGGAAGGAGCGCCTTTCTTGCGAGGCTGCGGGGCCTCGACTGGGCCGTACTGCGCCCACTGCGTGGGCGACTCCCACACCCGCGCGTACACGAGCCCGGACGCGGCCGGCTCCGGCAGCGACCGCTGCAGCTCCTCGAAGAAGTAGCGCGCCTGGTTCTCCGCGCTCGTCTCGACGTCGGCGAACTGCGGGAGCTCGTTCAGGTTCTCGTGGTCCAGGCCGTCTGCGAGCGACTTGAGCGCCGCCTTCAGGTCCGCGAAGTCGAACGCGATGCCCGACTCGTCGAGCTCGGTCAGCTGCACGGCGGCTTCGACGACGTAGCGGTGCCCGTGCAGCTTCGCGCACTTCCCTTGGTAGTTGCGGAGGAAATGCGCGGCGTCGTAGTGCGCCTGGGCGCTGACCGTGAATGCGTAGCGGGTCATGCTCTCTGGATCTGCAGGAGGGGGACGCGCACGTCCTCGGCTCGTGTCGCGACGAAGAGGATCGCCTCGGCCACGTCGGTGGGGCGCAGCATGTCCCGACGGTCCGGGAGGTCGGGGCGCGCGTCGGGGTCGAGTGCATCCCAGAGCGGGGTGTCGGTTGCCGACGGCTCGATCAGCGTGGCGCGCACCCCGGTCCCGCGCAGCTCCTCGAGCAGCACCTCGTGGTAGCCGCGCAGGCCGAACTTCGAGGCAGAGTAGGCCGCGTTGCCGCGGAACGCCCGCCGCCCCGACACCGAGCCGACGTTCACGATCAGGCCCGACCTCCTGGTGAGCATCGCCGGAAGCACCACTCGGTTAACCAGGAACGGCCCGCGTAGGTTGACCGACACCGCTCGATCGAAGTCGACCACGGATTCGGTTGCGCACGACGCGAGGCCGAAAACCCCCGCCGCGTTGACCACCACGTCGGGAGCTCCGCCCAAGGCGTCCATCATCCCGTCGAGGGCTTCCCAAGTGGCGGCGTCATCCGTCAGGTCGACCACGAGTGCCTCGCCACCTACCTCCGCTGCGAGCGCGCGCACGACCCGGTCCGAGCGCGCGAGGCACCACACGCGCGCGCCCGCGTCCGCCAGCGTCTCCGCGACGCAGCGGCCGATGCCCCGGCTCGCACCCGTCACCAGCGCCGTGCGTCCCGCGAGCGCGCCTGCCTCGGTCATGAGAGCGGCCGGTGTGCGCTCGTGGTGAGGCGGAGGAACTCGTCGCGGGTACGCTGATCTTCCAGGAACACGCCCCGCATCGCGGACGTGATCGTCTTCGAGTTCTGCTTTTCCACTCCGCGCATCATCATGCAGAGGTGGTAGGCCTCGATGACCACCGCCACACCCTGCGGCTGGGTGGTGTCCCAGAGCGCCTGCGCGATCTGCTCGGTGAGACGCTCCTGCACCTGGAAGCGCCGGGCGAACACCTCCACCAGGCGGGCCAGCTTGGAGAGCCCCACGATCCTGCCGTTGGGCACGTAAGCTACGTGCGCCTTGCCGAAGAAGGGGAGGAGGTGGTGCTCGCAGTTGTGCGTCAGATGCCCCCCCACGAGGAACGTCGGGTGCGGTGAGCACTTGTAGCTGTAGACGCGGAAGGGCTTCTTGCCGGCGGCGCTCACGGGTCGGACGCCGCGAACCGCCACGAATTGCGACTCGACCAGGGTAGTGCGATGGTCTTCCTGTTGGAAGCCATGCTTCCCAAACCAGCCGGGCTGGTTCCAGCGATCCGTCACGTAGAGCTGCGATGTTCCGCTGACGCGGGGCGTGAAGCGTGCGTCGATCGCATCAGCGAAGTCCACGAGGAACGGAGCGTTGGCGTTGACAATCACAGAACCCGTTCCCTGCGTCACGCGGGATCCGTCGCCGTCCAAGTAGCCATCGATGAACCCCTGCATGCAGTCGCGTGAGTTCAGTACGACTCGCGGGAAGGTTTGGCTCATGTGGTGAGCGTCGCCGCCGAGCCACATGCGGAACAGGTTGGCCAGATAGGACGAGACCACACGCACGCGGAACCCCGGAACCTCTCGCTCGGGGAAGCCGGAGGGCCTGCTCACGGGCTCGATCACCGGCGCAACCCCGAAGGCTCGAGTGAGGCAGCCGGCAAATCGCCGCGCGAAGTCATGGTCGTTCACCACCAACGACAGGGACCGGTCTCCCACCGTACCATCTGAGCAGACCGCACCGATCGCGTAGCCCAGCTCGCATCCGACGGCGGGCGCGTAGTGCTTTCGGCAAAGCGATCGCGGGTTCGTCCATTCCACCGCGCAGCCCTCGAGATTTTTCGCCTCGACCCATCCGCTGGGTGTCGCTACCGGATGGTCGGGAGTGACGCGAAACGTGCCCTCGTCTGTCTCGACTTCGACCAGCCCGCGCGCCGGACGCGATGAGACCTCGGTTACTGTAGTCTGCGTGACACGCCCGTCGTGCAGCGTCCAGAGCCGATCGCCCACTCGCACACGAGCAGCGCTCTTGGCTCCACCCACGACGTTCACGATCTGCTTCGCCGGCACGCACATCGAATACACCTCGATGTCCTTCACCAGCACCATGTTCTGGTGCGACTCCTCGAAGAGCGCATCCGCGAGCACGACGTCGGGCTTCTCGGTGTATCCCTTGGTGAGGAACGCCATCGCTTCGGCCACACGCTCGGGAGTCCTCCGCATTCCTTCCCGGTCGGGGTCGTCCCCCAGGCGCCGGATCATCTCCGCGACGAGCTCCTCGAACGGCACGTCGCCCAGGCCCGCGCCGGCCCCCGACCGCTTCGGCTTCTCGCTCATGCCTCCCCCTTGGCCGTTCCCCCGGCGGACGGACCCGCGTACTCGACCCAGTTCCGCTCCGTCTCCCGCAGCAGGACCTTCGCCAGCCGCACGCCTGTCGGCAGCTCACCCGCCAGCCGCGCCCAGATGGCAACGGCCACGTTCTCGGTCGACGGGTTGATCCCCTCGAGCCAAGACACCTCGGCGTTGAGGTTCTTGTGGTCGACGTCCAGGAGCACGCGCCGCTCGACGAGCTCCTTCAGGCGCTTCAGGTCCATGACGAAGCCCGTCTCGGGATCGACAGGACCCTCTACAGTCACGTCGAGCTCGTAGTTGTGCCCGTGCCAGTTCGGGTTCGCGCAGTCGCCGAAGACGTCGCGATTGCGCTGGTCGGACCAGTCCGCGCGGAACAGGCGATGCGCGGCGCAGAAGTGCACCCGCCGTGTGGCTCGGACGACGGCCATGGACCCGACCCGACTGAAGAACCCGAACGTTGGATGAAGCGAAGGGCCGGCGCCCCGACCACCAGAGGTGGCGGGGCGTCGGCCCCCGCATACACATCGGAGGGGGTTATTGAAGCCCGGGAGTTACAGATGGTGACCTCCCCGAGCCCTGTCGCTTTCCCCTCGAGGGGGCCTAGCGTCGTTCCCAGGAGTCAGTCCCGGCTTCGGTACGTTGGCTCAATAAGTGAGCCCCCCGACATGCGCCGCGAATATAGGGAGTGGGTGACTAACGGGACAACCTCCCGCGCCAACGAGTCGACCGGGAGGGGCCGAGCGTCGGAGTCACGCACCCCAGGGCTCAGGTCACGACACGGTCACAGGCACCGGGAACGGCCCGAAGTCCTCGTGGCCCTCGAGCACATGGAAGAGGCTGAAGTTCAGGACCGAGCTCCCCGCGGCGACTTTCACCAGCGTGCCGGCGAACGCCGACGACCGTGAGAACGTGACGACAGCCGCGTTGTTGGAGGTCACGTTGACCTGGAAGTCCGCACTCGTGACGAGCGTCTCGACCGAGCCGTCGTCCTTCAACCATTGAACCGAGATCGCGGTGTTCGCGGAGATCGCGATCGGCCCTCCCGTGACCACACCCGATTCGTTGACGTTCACCGTCTGCGCTCCGATGGTCAGACGCATGGTCGCGACCTCGGGTTCTTCTTCAGGCTCCGTGCTGTTGCACGCGGCGAGCGTCAGGCCCAACGCGAACAATGCGGCGCCCGCGAGACGCCGACGGTGCATGACATCGAACATAGTTACCCCCATTTGTATGTGTGACAACCGCGGTCGCGCACGCGACGCGCGAGCCGGGTCAGAACACGACCCGGTACAACAGGCTCACGCCGCGGCCGGGGCCGGGCATGATCTCCTTGATACGCGATAGGTGGTCGCGGTACCGCGCCGCGAACGCATTGTCGAGGCGCACCGTCAGCGTGTGCAGCGTCCCCCCGCGCACGAGCCTGAGCCCCGCGCTGGCGTCGACGAGCGCATAGCCCGCGGTGCTCGTCTCTAAGTCCCCGAGCCTGCCCTGTCGGGCGACGAGTTTGACGCCCACGCCCGCGAAGCGACCCGGCTGGTCGAGGCGCAGACCCACCCGACCCTGCGGCGGCGGAATCAGGGGTGGGTACTTCGACGCCGCCACGAACGTCGTGTCGACACCATCGAACACCGGCAAAGGTGCGCGGTCCGAAGTGAAGTGTGCGCGGACGAGAGAGCCGCCCCCCTCGAGTCGCAGACTCGTGGTGATCGCGGCGAGCACCTCGCCCTCGACGCCACTGAAGCGCGCGTCTTCATTCGTGTACTGGAAGCGAGGTCGCCCACCCTGCGCGCCCAACTCGGCACGTCCATGACTCGAGGGGAAGACGTGGTTGTCGAGCGTATTGCGATACGCCGCGACTTCCGCCCGCATCTGATCGGTCGTTACGCGCACGAACACGTCGATGCCCAGACCGGTCTCATGTGACAGAGACGGGTTGCCGACGTCGTACGAGTTCGCCGCGAGATGGGGCCCGTTCGAGTAGAGCTCGTTGAAGTCGGGCGTACGATATGCGCGACTCATGCTCGCGCCCACGCGCAGCACTTCGGCCGGAGACCACAGGACGCCCGCCGATCCCGACACGGAGCCGAACGTCCGGGGTCGCGCGGGAATCCGCTGGCCACCGGCGGTGACGAACGCGCTGGTGTCGCGGGGCTCGTAGCGCGCGTGGTCGTACCGGAGGCCGAATTGCAGGCGCAGCGCGTCCGGGCCGACCTCCTCGACCGCGAATGCGGCGAGCGCGTAGTCCCAGGTGGATGGGGTCCGCAAGGTCCCGCCAGTGAGGATGTCACGATACTGGCCGCGCACACCCACGGCGCCCTCGCGCAGCGCACCCGCAGGAGAGTGGCGTGCGACCAACTCTCCCTGCAGAAGGTCCTGGTCGTACGAAGTCCCCAGGTTGCCGCTCGGCTCGAGCTCGGTGTGGCGGTAGTGCGTGAACCCGCCGTCGACGCCGATGGACGAAAGGAGTCCTTCTTCGCGATGCAGCTCGCTCTGGAAACGCAACGCGTGACGGCGCATGGAGATGTCCACGCCCGTCGCGTGACCGCCCACGAACCCGCCGGGAATGCCGTAGTCGTTGGCGTAGAAGCGGTACGATGCGCCCCCATGGAGGTGGGTGCCGGGGATCCCCACCCCGAGCGCGGACTCGTACGTCCTGCCGCCGGTGTTCGCGACGCGGCCGGACGGGGTCGAGATGTTGGCGAACCGACGGGCGCTACCCTCCAGCCGAAGCGCGAGCGGCCCCACGCCGGACGTGAGGTACCCACCCCCCGAGAGACCGTCGTTCACGCTCGCTCCCTCGGTGGAGAGCATCCCGTGCCAACCGGCCTGGGAGGTCGTGGGAATGTCCTCCCGGACCAGGTTGACCACGCCGCCCAGGGCGCTGCTCCCGTACATCAACGACATGGGGCCGCGAACCACCTCGATTTGCTGTGCCGTCAGGGGGTCGGAGGCCACCGCGTGATCGGACGAAAGCGAAGACATGTCGCCTGTCCTCTGGCCGTCCTCGAGAACCAGGATCCGGTCTCCGCCCAAGCCACGAATGATCGGCCTTGCCGTGGAAGGACCGAGGGACGTGGAGGTCAGGCCAGGCCGTCCGTCGAGCATCGCGGCGAGGGTCTGGTTGCTGCGCCGGTCGAGGTCGGCGCCTGAGATCGTGGTGACGGGACTCAACACGTCGTCGGCGGCACGGGCGGTAAGGGCCCCGGTGGAAACCACGATGCCACCGATCTCGATGGCCGAGACCTGCATTTCGACCCGCACCTCCACGGTCTGTCCGGTGGAGACGACGACCTCTCGATTCTCTACCCGATAACCGATGCGCTCCACCGACAGCGTGTAGGTGCCGGGCTCCACATCCCCGAGAAGAAACCGGCCCTCCGCCTGGGTGAGGACCGCGTGGTGCGAGGGCACGAGTCTCACCTGGGCGACCGGGACGGGCTCCCGAGTAGCGCCGTCCACGACGGCGCCCACCACCGAGCCGTGGCGGACCACCGGAACTTGCGCGCTCGTACGGGCAGCACCGCCCAGTGCGAGACCGCACGCGAGAACGATCAACGACGAGGTGGAACGCCACGACATGCGTTCCTCCGTGGATGTGGGGGAAACGGCGCGACTCCGACGCGGACCTGCGATGTGGACAGCGGCACCACGACGGAGGCCGTGGCGGCGGGACTACATCGCGCCCCTGCGGGTCGCTCACTCAGCCTGGAGGTCAGGCGAGCGGCGGTGCCCTGGGCCCGATCGAGCCCACCAGCGAGACGCGTGCAGCGACGGAGCCCTCTGAGGAGCTGGGTTTGCACGTTGCGGTGACCGTTCCGTGATACCCCTGCGCAGCCTCTCGAGGAGGCGCGCCGAGGCCGGTCGTACGGCAGAGCTCGCAGAAGACGTGCTCGTGGCCGTCGCCGCAGGAAGCGTCCCGGGCCGACTCCAAATGCATCCCCTGGCCCGCGGCCGCGAGCTCCAACAAGGCATCCGCGACGGGAGCCGTCGCAGCGATGCCCGCGTGGAATACCGCGAGTAGGATTACCGCGGCCCGGAGCCTCTTCGAGCGATGCACGCGCCGACCGATCTCCATGACGGGTAGAGGTTAGCATACCCGACGGACTCGGCTCGGTCAACCTGGAATGCGCGTCGACGGGAAGCGCGGCAACAAGACGCAGGGCGCGGTGTAACTTCGATGGTGTAGTGCGACTCCTCGAGGCGCACAGGCGGAGACTGGCAACACCGATGCACCCGGAGCCGCGTAGGATCGTGGGGCTCAGCCTCATCGCCTTCTTGCTCTGGTCCGGCATCGCTTCACCCTTGATCGAGGCGCAAGGCTTCTCGGGCGGGGTGACGCTCGAAGCGGAGCACGACCTGGCCGGGTGCGCCGACCCGCACGACCACCGCATCTGCACACAGGTCGGAGCGAACGTCGCCGTCGCATCCCGGACGCAGGACCACCACGTGGCGCACGTCCTCCCGGATGGGGCACCCCTCTCCGATGCACGCCATTCGCGCGCGCGTCCTCGCCTCGACGGGCCGCCGTCTCTGGCGCTACCGCTGACCTGACCAGTTGGCGCCACGCAGCCGCGGGCAGCCGCGGCTGATTGGCGTAGTCAGATCGCGACCACCGGTCGCGCCCCACGTCAGCGTCCAGTCGAACCCTTATCCCATTTCGTCATGACTTCCCGACATCCATGCCGGCGGCAGACAGCCACGTGATTTGACGTTTTGGGCGCCGGCCGGCACTCTGACGGTTCGAGCAGTTCCAGCTGTCTCCTCCCGGGAGATCATATGCGCGTTCGCGGCTCGCTCGCCCTCGCGGTCACCGCCCTCGCCGTCGTGACGGCCGCCTGCGCTTCGCCTGACGCACCCGCGGCCTCGCTCGACGAACTGGCCGTCCGCGCGCTCGCCACGATCGACGGCGAGGTCGACGTGCCGGGCCTCCAGGCCCCGGTCGAGGTCATCCGCGACGAATGGGGCATCCCCCACATCTACGCGCAGAACGACGAGGACCTCTTCTTCGCCCAGGGCTACGTCGTCGCGCAGGACCGGCTCTGGCAGCTGGAGATGTGGCGGCGGTGGCACGAGGGACGACTGGCCGAGATCTTCGGGCCCGAAGCGACCCCTTACGACGCGCGCACACGGCTGATGATGTTCCGCGGCCCGTGGGACGAGGCCGAATGGACGAGCTACCACCCCAACGCGCATCGCATCTTCACCGCGTTCGCGAACGGCATCAACGCGTTCGTCGAGCAGAACCGCGACAACCTGCCGGTCGAGTTCCAGCTGTTGGGACTAGTGCCGGAGCCGTGGACCGCGGAGACGGTCGTGCTCCGATGGGCCCAGATCGGCCTCTCGAGCGTACGCGGTCACGGCATCAACGAGCTCCAGCTCGCCATGAACGTCGCCCGGTTGGGCGCCGCCGAGGCGAACCGCCGCGCCGCGCCGGAGCCGTGGGACGACTTGGCGATCCCCGAGGGACTCGACGTGTCGCTCACCACCCAGGAGGTCCTGGATGCCGCGCGTCTCGGCGACGGCGATCCCTTCGAACCGGGAGAGCTGCCGCGTCTCGAAGTGCTCGAGCAGTACGAGCCTTGGGCGGAGGCGGTGCGCACCGCCTCCCTGGTCCCGCCCCCGGTCACCACCGAGGGCAGCAACAACTGGGTGATGAGCGGAGCGCGCACGCCGAGCGGGGTGCCGATTCTCGCCAACGACCCCCACCGACGCATCGAGATGCCTGCGCTGCGCTGGTTCTCGCACCTCGTCGCGCCCGGTTGGAACGTGATGGGCGGGAGCGAGCCCCCGTTCATCGGCGTCAACGCTGGTAACAACGAGCGCATGGCCTGGGGCTTCACGTTCGCCGGGACCGACATGGTCGACATCTTCGTCGAGGAGATGCATCCGACGGACGACAACCTGGTCCGATATGGGGACGCATGGGAGCCGCTCCGCGTCATTCAAGAAACGATTCCCGTGAAGGGGGAAGCGCCGCACGCCGTCACGCTCGAGTTCAGCCGCCACGGACCGGTCTTCTACAAGGACCTCGCGAATCGCCGCGCATACGCCGCGAAGTCGGTGGTGCAGGAGCCGGGAACGGCGGCCTTCCTGGGCAGCTTCAAGCTGGCTCAGGCCCCCGACTGCACCGACTTCTTCGATCGGGCGATGTCCTGGAAGGTCCCCACACACAACCTCATTTGCGGTGACGCCGTCGGTAACATCGCCATGCAGGTGACCGGCCTGACCCCCGACCGCGATGGGTGGAACGGCCGGCTCCCGGTGCCCGGCACCGGCAAGTACGAGTGGAAGGGCTTCCGCAGCGATCTGCCGCGCGAGTACAACCCGGAGCGCGGGTACATTGCGACCGCCAACAACAACACGACCCAGCCGCCTGGATTCACGGGTCGTCCGGTCTTCTACCACTCCTCGCGCGGCGTCGACGTGTCCCGCATCGCGCGCATCCACCAGCTCCTCGGCACGGGCGAGAAGCTCTCCGTGCAAGATCACCAACGCATCCAGCACGACGCGTACTCGCTCCAGGCGGAGCGCGATCTGCCCGCATTCCAGGGATGGACCTCCAGCGACCCCGACGTGGAGTGGGCGCGCGCACTGGTCGCCGGCTGGGACAAGATCCTCAGCAAGGAGAGCCAGCCGGGTGCCATCTACGTTCGCTGGGCCGGCGAAGTCGACCAGCGCGCGCGGGACGGCGCGCAGCCCCTCGCGGAGAGACGCACCTACGCTGTGGACGGGCTACGGGAGGCGCTCGAGAGCCTGGCCCGCGACTTCGGCCCGGACCGCTCGACTTGGCGTTACGGCCGTATCCACAACAGCCCGCTCCCGCACATGGTCATGGCGGGCCTCGACCTGCCCACGGTCGAGCGACCGGGCGGCTTCGAGACGGTCAACGCGACCGGCGCCAACTTCCGGCGCATCATCGACCTCTCGAACCTCGACAACTCGGTCTGGAGCAATTCGCCAGGCCAGTCGGGCCAACCCGGCAGCCCCAACTACGGCGACATGCGCGAGAACCTGGCGAACGGTGAGTACCGCCCGATGCTCTTCTCGCGCGCGGCAGTCGAGCGCGGAGCGGCGCATACACTCCTGCTCAGGCCGGGTAACTGAGACACTGGCGGCGGATCGCCCAGTGAGTCGATACGGACCACGAGCCCGGGAACCATTTGCATCCACGCATCCGTTCGACTTCCTTACCCGCCAAGCCAGCATCAATCACTGACGCGCTGCGTCCGGCCCTCCTTCTCGCCGCCGCAGCCGCCCAGCGACTGCCCGGCCCTTGGCTCGACATCTGGCTCAGGCACACCGGTGCCCTCCGCGGTCAGGTTGAGTGGATCGAGAACGAAGAGATCGCGGCCGCCTTGAGGGAGGAGGCGCTCGCCTGGACAGCTTGTGGAGTTAGGCTGCGAATTGTCGCAGGTATCCGTTGCCGACCTGCTCAGAGCGCGCAGTTGAATTACTAGTTATGCAGACACGAGATCGGGACGACGGCAGATGACTGAAAGAGTCCGGGGACTATCCGG
>Ga0194132_10000654_pt1 | contig 70851 bp, 61 predicted proteins | sample TA2KigOf80mmetaG_FD_148612 | JGI IMG/M metagenome (GOLD analysis project Ga0194132, IMG submission 148612) | Freshwater microbial communities from Lake Tanganyika, Tanzania - TA2015054 Kigoma Offshore 80m | ecosystem: Environmental > Aquatic > Freshwater > Lake | place: Tanzania: Lake...
GACGCGGCGCAGCGTCGCGCCCATCTCGGCAAAGAACTGGCCGCTCGTCATGATCGACACCACTTCGTTGAAGGTGCTCGACGGCAGCGGGATCAGGCTGGGCGGATAGAAGAAGGTCAACAGCCACCAAACAAATGTCATGGCGGCAATCGAAACGGCCCGCAGCCCCAGGGTACGCGCTGCCGTGCTCGACGCGCTTCTTTTTCGCGGCGCGGCGAGCTCCCCGGTCGCACCGGAAAGAGACTGCCCCGCCAGTGCAACGGCTTTCTCGTCGGCTGCCATGATGGGCGCAATTTATGGCTTTTGGCTTGCCCAAGTCAATATGATTGCGACTTGGCCGCAATCCCATTTGCGACTTTGAGTTGATGTCGCGCCCGCAGTTCGGTTATGTTGCCAAGCAAATGAAGCTCAAGTTGACAACCGCCGTCATCTTAAGCCTCGCCGCCAGCATCTGCATCGCCTCGGTTGCGCTGGCGGCCGAGCCGACCACCATCCGCATCGCCCACAACGGCTTTTCCAGCGAGATGCCGGTGTACGTTGGCAAAGACGCCGGCATTTTTCTCAAGCACGGCATGAATGTCGAGCCGATCTTGATACTCGGCGGCGCCACGACGATTCAAGCGTTGATCGGCAAGAGTCTCGATTTACTGATGGGCGGCGCCACGCCGATGCTCGCCGCCGTAATGAACGGCGCGCAGGTGAAGATCATCGGCGGCATGAACAACCGCATTCCTTTCACCCTGCTCGCGCAGCCGGAGATCAAGAGCGGCGCCCAGCTCAAAGGCAAAAAAATCGGCATCACCCGTTTCGGCAGCAACACCGACTTCATCGCGCGCTTGGCGGCGCAGGAGTTTGGCTTGAATCCCAAAAGCGATATCACGATCGTGCAAGCCGGTGCGCCGGAAAGCCGCCTGCTGGCGTTGAAAGCGCGCACGGTCGACGCCACGCTTTTCAACATCGAGCAAGCCGTGGTGGCGCGCAAGATGGGTTACAATGTCCTGTTGAACTTCGTCGAAAAAGAAATCGATTACACCCACATCGCGATCATCGCCCGCGAAGACACCATCAAGACCCAGCCCGACATGCTGCGCCGCTTCATGCGCGCCTACGTCGAGTCGATTCGTTATTTCAAAACCCACAAGGAAGAAGCGCTCAAGAAAAGCCAGCAGTTGCAGCGGCTGGCCGACCGCGAAGCGCTCGAAGCCGGCTATGTCAACAACGGCAAAGCCATGCCCGACGACGGCCGGCCCACCGTGAAGGGCACCCAGCTCGTCATCGACGCCGCCATCCTGGAAGACCCGCGGGCGAAAAACTACACGCCGCAGCAGCTCATGGACTTGAGCTTTCTGCCATGAGGAAGAGGAGCACCATGAAAAGCAATTGGTTTAGATCCGTCCGCTCGGTCCTATCCGTCGGATCCGTCCTATCTCTTTTGTGGCTCAGTCCCCTGGCCGCCCAAGAAAGTTTTTTCAAAGGTAAAACCGTCCGCATCATCGTCCCCTTCGCCGCCGGCGGCGGCTACGACATCTACTCGCGCATTATGGGACGGCACATGGGCAAATATATTCCCGGCAACCCGGTCTTCGTCGTCGACAACATGACCGGCGCCGGCGGGCTGATCGGCGTCAATCACGTCTACAAAGTCGCCAAGCCCGACGGCCTGACGATGGCAACGCCCATCGGCACGATGTTCGTCGATCAGTTGATCGGCAAACCGGGCATCGAGTTCGACGGCCGCAAGTTCGAATACATCGGCGCGCCGGCGCAAGACACGCAGCTTTTAATCGTCCACAAACGCACCGGCATCAAGAGTATCGAGCAATGGCTCGCCCATCCCACGCCGGTGAAATTTGGCAGCACCGGCCCCGGCTCGGCCAACGAATCGATCCCGAAGATCGCCAAGGACGCGCTCAACCTGCCGCTGCAAGTGGTCTCCGGCTACAAAGGCAGCGCCGTGATCCGCTTGGCCTTTAACAGCGGCGAAGTGGATGGTGTCGCCAACGCCTGGGAATCGATGGTCTCGACCTGGCCGCAGGAAACCCAAAGCGGCGATGCGGTGGTCTTGCTGCAAGCCGCCGGCAAGCGCCATCCGGACTTGCCCAATGTGCCGCTGGTGATCGACTATGCAAAAACCGAGGTGGGCAAAAAACTCGTCCAGGCGGTGATCAACAATTTCGGCGCCACCGCCCGCCCCTATGTCATCACGCCCGGCACGCCGAAGGATCGCGTCGAGATCCTGCGCAAAGCCTTCATGGACACCATGCGCGATCCGGAATTCGGCGCCGAATTGAAGCGCGCCAAGCTCGACTTGAATCCGCTCGACGGCGCGACGCTCGACCGCAACATCCGCGAGCTGTTCGCCCTCGACAAAACGCTGATTCCCAAGTTGACCGAGATTCTAAGATAGAGGCAATAGGCAGCAGGCAATAGTAAGAATTCAGAAACTCCGGACTATTGCCGACTGCCTATTGCCTAGAGTTATTTGCGAGTAATCTCACGCAACAGCTTCAACCACGCTTGCGAGCGTTCGTCGTATTCCGCGGTCGTGAGCCCTTTTTCCGGATACCACTTTTCGTAGTTCACTTTTTTCGCGGCGCTCGTGTAGAAGAGCTTTTCGGCGTACATCTTCTGCCCCTGTGGGCTTAGCAGAAAATCGGTGAACAACAGCGCCGCGTGCGGGTGCGGCGCATTGGCCGACACGGCGGCGCCGCCGGCGTTGACGGCAACGATCTCCATCGGCACCCACGCCACCGGCGCGCCGCGGCTGGCGGCGGGCTGAGTCAAGTTGGTCTGCACCATGGTGAACGAGATCGGCACCTCGCCGCGGATGATCATGTCCGCCAACCCCGCCGCGCTGGTGGCGTGGGGCCGGACTTCTTGTTCCTTTAAACGGCGCACGAAATCTTCGCCCTTGGCCTTGATCATCGCGCCAATGGCGCGCGCGCCGGTTTCATTGTTGGCCACCGACATCTTGCCCTTTAAATACGGTTTCAGCAGGTCGTCGAATCGCTTCGGCAACTCCGCCGCCGGAAAGGCCTTTGTGTTGTAACCAACGCCGATCAGCGACTCGCGGTCGGTGCTCCACCATGTCAGGTTTCCCGAGGCTTTTTCCTTGGCGTGCTCCGGATAGTTGCGATGATGCGGCGAGTAATAGGGCATCAACATCTGCTCATCGCGCAGCGGCATCAGCGGCGGCGGCGTGGTTTCGATGGCGTCGAAGAGATGGCGCCGCGCCTGGGTCTCAGCGGTGATACGGCTCGACAACAGCACGCCGTCGGCGCGATAAATATCCACCGCAACGCCGGGGTAGCGCTCGGTGAAAAGTTTGGCGATCTCTTTGTGCGGCACCAACGAGGTATACCAAACCAATTTCCCTTCTTTTTTAGCGCCCTCGTAGAGAATCCGCTCGCGGTCGGCACCGGCATATTTGGCCAGCTCGGCAAGCGTCGTCGGCACCGCTGCCTTGGCCGACTGGTCGATGACCATTCCAATGCTTAGGAGCAGGAAAACGAGAACTCTTTTCACACAACCTCCGAGATTAAGTCTTTCGTAGTAAATAGAATTATGGCGCCGCCATTGTCAACGTGGCGCGCTTGAGTTTCAGGGAACATCTCCGGTACACTCCCGGTTAACAATTTTCGGGAGGCGAAGCATGCCAAAGATCGATAAGATCACGATAGTCGATGCCGAGAAGCAGGCCCAATGGGGCAAACCCACCGGACGCAACTATGCGCGGCCGACGCAGACCGACTTGGTCCACATCGCGCTCAACAGCTACGAGCCCGGCGTCAACGACGAGCTCCACTGCCACCCCGGATCGGATCACACCTTTTTTGTCGTCCAGGGAGAATGCACCATGAAAGGCCTCAAAGAAGGCGAAGAGTATCGCCTCAAGCAGCACCAAGCCGTCCATGTTCCCGCCGGATTTTTCTACCAGCTCAACAACACCGGCACCGAGCGTTTGATTCTCTACCAGGTCTCCACCGAGCCGCGCAAAAAACCCAAAATCGGCAAAGTCATTTACGGCGTGCACACGAGCTTGAAAGAACACTTGCTCAACCCAGTCAAAGCCGCGGCGGGGAAATGATGACCTTCGAGGACGTTTTCAACTGGTGCAAAAAACAGCAGGCCGATGTGCGCGGCGTCTACCGCGGCAAGGATATCTCGTTCTCGCACAAAGACGCCAAGCTACCGGTGGAGCTGCCGGCGCTCGGCGCAATCTTTCATTGGGACGTGGAGATCGGCGACTGGAGCCACTACGTCAGCGCCTCCGACATGGAACGTATGGTCACCGGCAAGATGACCCTCGAGCAATTCAAAGGCACGCTGCGCCGCGAAGAATAGCGCTATGAAACATTGGCATTTAACCTTGCTGGGCGTCGCGCTCTGTGCGGCGCTCGGCACTGTCCACGGCGCCGAGAAAGCTACCGCGACCCGCGTCGTGCAAGACGGCTGGCGCGTGGGCATCGAGTACACGCTCAAGGGCGAAGACGGCAAGCTCATCGAATCTAACAAAGGCAAGTTTTCCCTGGTCTACAAACACGGCACGGGGGAGATGATTCCAGGCTTGGAACGCGCGTTGGCCGGCATGAGAGTCGGCGAGGAAAAACATGTGGTCGTCAAGCCGCAAGATGCCTATGGCCTGGTCGACTTTAATAAGCGCAAAGAAGTTCCCAAGACCGAGCTGCCACCCAACGCCATGAAAGTCGGCGCTGAAATCGCCCGCCCCGAAGGACAGGGCCGGGTGCGCGTGTTCAAAGTTCATGAAATCCGCGAGCACACCGTGGTGCTCGACATGAATCATCCGATGGCGGGCAAGACGCTGGTTTTCGATGTCAAAGTCGTCGACATTCAGCAGGAGCCGAGCGCGCCGTCGGCCCCTGCCGTGCCGTCCAAACCGGCGGCTCCCGCGCAGCCCAACAAGCCGGCGCGGCCCAAGTAGCACGATGACTTTCAGAGAATTTGCCGAGCGCGTCAGGCAATCGCAGCAGTTAGTTTTTTTCACCGGTGCCGGCATCAGCACCGAATCCGGCGTGCCGGACTTCCGCAGCCCGGGCGGCGTCTGGACGAAGTATCAGCCGGTCCTGTTTCAAGACTTCATGGCCAGCGAAGCCGCGCGCGTGCAGCACTGGCAATTGAAAAAAGCCACCTACGAGCTTTTCAAAACCGTCAAGCCCAACAACGGCCACCACGCCATCTGCGATTTTGAAGCGCGCGGCCAATTGCTTGGATTGATCACGCAAAACATCGACGGCCTGCACAAGCTCGCCGGCACGTCAGAAGAGAAACTCGTCGAGCTGCACGGCACCGACCGCTGGGTCACCTGCCTACAATGCGGCAAGCGCTACGCACCCAAGGACCACTACGAGGATTGGAACGAGACTTTGCCGACGCCGCGCTGCGGTGACTGCGACGGCTTTTTGAAATCGGCCAACGTCTCCTTCGGCCAATCGATGCCGCAGGCCGCCATGCAGCGCGCCCAGCAGTGGAGCGAAGCGGCGGAGATCTTCATCGTCGTCGGCTCGTCGCTGCAGGTGCAGCCGGCGGCCAGTTTTCCCGTCATCGCCAAACGCGGCGGGGCGCTGCTGGCGATCGTCAACCGCGACCCGACGCCCTTGGATGACTACGCCGACTTCGTCGACAACGGCAGCATCGGCGATTTTTTTACTCGATTGAAGTCGCAGATCAACGACAGTTAAGTTTCCACTCCGCTTGCATGCAGCTGCTGCGCCTTTCTGAAGTACCGCTGCGCGATCAGGATCGCAGCTTCGGCTATTCGCGGGCCCGCGCCTTGGGCGGCGCGAGCCTAGTGCTTTGTGCCGCGGCCCTCGCCATCTACCTCGGCAACGTCACGCTAAGCTGGCTCGGCTACTTCATAGCCGGCGTCATTGTGATCGGGCTGCTGCTATACCACAAAGCCATCATCGCTCGCTTCCAGTCTACTAACTGGCTCGTGCGCATGACCGGCGACGGGCTCTTCATCAAATTTCGCTCCTATCTAAACGCCCACTTCGCCGCCGACGACCACGTGGTGGTGTTCATACCCTACAGCGAAATTGCCACGGCAAAATTGATCCATGAAGTGCAGCGCGTCGCCGATCGCGACGAAGACAATCGCCCCACCGAGACCACCCGCAAGCGCCGCGTGGTCGAGTTGGAGCTCAACGGCGACAGCCGCCAACTGGCGATCGCCATCGCCAGCGAGCAAGACACCGTCCTGGCGAAAACCCGCATCGGCGCCGAGCGCCCGTCGACGCGCTACCACCATTTTCCCGTGCGCTTGCCAACCATGAAGCGGCTAATGATCGAATGGGGTGTCGTGCCCGCCGCTGACGTCTTCCTCGACGCACTCACCCGTCACACGCTGGTGCGCCCCGCCGAATCAGCAACCAAAGATCTCACCGTCAACGACACACTAACCCGCGAAGATCAGGAAAATCGCTTGCTAGAGCTGGTCGAAAGCGGCCAGAAGCTCGTCGCCATTGCCGAGGCACGCCGGCTCTACGCCTACAATCTCACCGAAGCGCAGAGTTTCATCGAAGAGTTACTGCACAAAAACAACGCAAGGAAGTAGAGTCCACCCAAGCGGTGCGGCTATCGGCTCACCGCGTCGAACAAGTGGAGTTGGCGGGTGTGGCCTTCGTCTTCGAAATGGACCGGGTAGTTGCCGGTGAAACAGGCGTCGCAGTGGCCCTTTTTCTGGCCGTTGAAGTAGGTGTACATGCCTTCGCGGCTCAAGTAGGCGAGCGTGTCGGATTCGATGAAGCGGCGAATTTCTTCGGTGGAATTGGTCGAGGCGATCAGCTCGCCGCGGGTTGGTGTGTCGATGCCGTAGTAGCACGGGCTGATGGTTGCCGGCGAGCTAATGCGCATGTGCACTTCTTTGGCGCCGGCGTCGCGCAGCATGCGGATGATTTTGCGGCTGGTGGTGCCGCGCACGATGGAGTCGTCGACAACCACGACGCGTTTGCCGTTCAACACTTCTTTCTGCGCGTTCAACTTGATCTTAACGCCAAAGTGGCGGATCGACTGCTGCGGCTCGATGAAAGTGCGGCCGACGTAGTGGTTGCGGATCAAGCCGAACTCCAACGGGATCTTCGACTCTTCGGCGTAGCCGATCGCCGCTGGCACGCCCGAGTCGGGCACCGGAGTCACTAGATCGGCTTCAACGCCGCTCTCGCGCGCCAGCTGGCGCCCCAGTGCTTTGCGCACTTGGTAAACGTTGTGGCCGAAAAGATTACTGTCGGGCCGGGCAAAATAGATATACTCAAAAATGCATTTCGCCGCCGCCACCGGCGGAAACGGCTTGAGCGACTCCATGCCATCGGGCCCGAAGGTGACGACCTCCCCAGGCTCGATTTCGCGCACGTACTCCGCTTCGATGAGATCGAGAGCGCAGGTTTCCGAGGCAATCACGTAGGCGCCGCGGTTTTTACCGTCGGGAAAACGGCCCAACACCATCGGCCGAAAACCGTAGGGATCGCGCGCCGCGATCATCTTATCGAGAGTCAAGAACAGCAGCGAATAGGCACCGCGCACGCGCGACAGCGCTTCGACGATGCGCCCCATCAGCGTCGGCTCTTTGGATGTAGCAATCAAATGAATGATAACTTCCGTGTCGGAGGTTGACTGGAAGATCGAGCCCGCGCTCTCTAGCTCGCTGCGCAACAGCGCGCCGTTCACAAGATTGCCGTTGTGCGAGATGGCGATCGGCCCCTGCGAATATTCGACCACGAAGGGCTGGGCATTTTTTAGATGGCTCTGGCCCTGGGTCGAGTAGCGATTGTGGCCAATGGCAAAGCCGCCCTCGAGATGTTTGATGACGTCTTCTTTGAACGCATCGGCAACCAGTCCCATCTGGCGGTGCGAGATCAATCCTTTGCCGTCCGAGGAGACAATGCCGCAGGATTCTTGGCCGCGGTGCTGCAGCGCATAGAGGCCAAGATAGACCATGTTGGCCGCTTCGGGATGGCCATACACGCCCATGACGGCGCACTCTTCGTGAAACTTATCGTTCATGGCTATTTCAACTTCGCGGTCAAACCATTGGCCCAGACACTGTGCAGTTCGTCCACTGCCAGTTGCAGGAACGGCTGAATCGAAAGTCGCTGACCGCCGACGCTGCCGATTACTTGCAGCGGCGCGTTGTGCTGCGCGGCCAGGGCTTCCAGCGGCGCCAAGTTTTTTTCTTCCAAAGAGACGACAATCCGCGACTGCGATTCGCTGAATAGCAAAGCATCGCCGCGAATCATCTCATGGGTCTCGATGCGCGCGCCAATCGGCTTGCCGGCGCCACCCATGCAGCACTCGGCCAGCGCCACCGCCAAGCCGCCGTCCGAGACATCATGGGCCGAGCGCAAAACCCCCTGCTCAATCGCCTCGACGCAGCAGCGCTGCACCGCGCGCTCCAATTGTAGATCGATCCAGGGCGGTGTGCCACGGGTCAAACCGTGCACCTGCTTCAGATATTCGCTGCCGCCCAACTCTTCGCGGGTTCGGCCTAAGAGCACAATCAAATCGCCCGCCGCCTTGAACCACGGTGTCATTACTTTGTCGATATGGTTAATCAGTCCCACCATGCCGATGGTCGGCGTCGGATAGATCGGCACGCCGTCGGTTTCGTTGTAGAAGCTGACGTTGCCGCTCACCACCGGCACGGTGAGCGCCAAACACGCGTCACGCATGCCGTTGATCGCCTGGGAGAACTGCCACATGACCGCCGGGTTCTCCGGGCTGCCAAAATTCAAACAATCGGTCAAGCCAACCGGCCGCGCGCCAACGCAGGCTAGATTGCGCGCCGCTTCGGCCACTGCGATGACGCCGCCGACGTAGGGGTCGAGATAACAGTAGCGGCTATTGCAGTCGGCGGTGAGCGCCAGCGCCTTCTTCGTTCCTTTGACGCGCACGACCGCCGCGTCGGCGCCGGGTGCCACCACCGTGTTGCTGCGCACGTAGTGATCGTATTGGCGATAGACCCATTCCTTGGAGGCGATGTTGGGTGAGGCGAGCAGCGTCTTCAACGTCGCGCCGAGGTCCTTCGGTTCTGTGATGGTGGCGAAGTCGAGTTGTTCCAGCTCGTCGTGGCGCGCTGGGCGCTCTGCCGGGCGGCGATAAACCGGCGCTTCCTTGGTCAGTGCGTCAATCGGAATCGCCGCTACCTCGACGCCGTCAAAGCGCGCGCGGAAAATATGGTCGTCGGTGACGCGGCCGATCACCACGGCATCGAGATCCCACTTGTCGAAAATCTTTTTGATCTCCGCTTCGGTGCCCTGCTTGGCCACCAGCAGCATGCGCTCCTGCGATTCGGACAGGAGAATCTCGTAGGGCGTCATGCCGGTTTCGCGCATCGGCACCAGTGACAGGTCGAGCTCGATGCCGCAGCCGCCGCGGCCGGCCATTTCCGACGAGGAACTGGTCAAACCGGCCGCGCCCATGTCTTGGATGCCGATGATGTGATCTTTTTCGAACAGCTCTAGGCACGCTTCCAACAGCAACTTCTCGGTGAACGGATCGCCCACTTGCACGGTGGGGCGGCGCTGCTCTTTCTCTTCCGAGAACGACTCTGACGCCATGGTGGCGCCGTGGATGCCGTCGCGGCCGGTTTTCGAGCCGACGTAGATCACTGGGTTGCCAATGCCTTTGGCGATGCCGGTGAAAATCTTTTTCTTCTTGACGATGCCGAGGGTGAAAGCGTTGACGAGAATATTGGCGTTGTAGCACTCGTCGAAATAGACCTCGCCGCCGACCGTCGGCACGCCGATGCAGTTGCCGTAGCCGCCGATGCCCGCGACCACGCCGGCAACGAGATAGCGCGTGCGCGGATGATCGATGGCGCCAAAGCGCAAGGAGTTGAGCGAAGCGATGGGCCGCGCGCCCATGGTGAAAATGTCGCGCAGGATGCCGCCGACACCCGTGGCGGCGCCCTGATAGGGCTCGATGAACGAGGGATGATTGTGGCTTTCCATCTTGAACGCCACCGCGAGGCCGTCGCCGATATCGACCACGCCGGCGTTTTCCCCCGGTCCCTGCAAAACGTAGGGACCCTCAGTGGGCAGCAGTTTCAGGTAAGCGCGTGAGCTTTTGTAGCTGCAATGCTCCGACCACATGACCGAGAACACACCCAGCTCAGTGTAGTTGGGCGCGCGGCCAAGCATTTGAACGATCTTTTCGTACTCGTCGGGCGCCAGCCCATGGCTCGCGACGAGCTCAGGTGTGACCGTCGGCTGGGCAAAAATCTTGACCGCTTCAGCCATGGCGGGTTTCTCTTTCCACGCAGGCCGCCGCGATGGAAGAAAAGATTTTCAAACCATCGTCGCTGCCGAGGAGCTTGCTGCAAGCGTCCTCCGGATGAGGCATCAGACCAAAAACGTTGCGCTTTTCATTGCAGATGCCGGCGATGTTGTCGAGCGAGCCATTGGGATTGGCCGCCGCCGCCGGTTTGCCTTTGGCATCGACGTAGCGCAACAATACCTGGCGATTCTTCTGCAGCCGTTCGAGGGTCGCGCTATCGGCGAAATAGCAACCCTCGCCATGCTTGATGGGAATCTTCAGGAGCTGGCCCTTTTTCATTTCGCGACTAAACGGCGCGTCGGTTTCTTCGACGCGCAAATGCACCGGCTCACAGATAAACTGCAGATTGCTGTTACGCACCAGCGCTCCGGGCAAGAGCCCCGATTCGCAAAGAATTTGAAAGCCGTTGCAGATCCCCAGGACCAATCCACCGCTTTGCGCAAATTTGACTACGCCGCCCATGATCGGCGAGAAACGCGCCATGGCGCCGCAGCGCAAATAATCGCCGTAGGAAAAGCCGCCGGGAAGCACCAGACAGTCGAAGCGGCCCGCCAACTCGTCCTTGTGCCAAAGAAACTGCACCTTCTGGCCCATCTCGTTTTTCAGACAGTCAAAGACGTCCTGATCGTCGCACGAGCCGGGAAAGACAATGACACCCCAACGCATAAACCAAACCTTTAGTTACGAGGCATGAGGCTTGAGTCTCTCAAACCCGATGTTCATTCGTGAATCTCAAACCGATAGTCTTCAATCACCGGATTAGCCAAGAGCTTGTCGCACATCTCACGGACGCGGCTTTCAGCGCTGGCCCGCGAATCGGCATCGATTTCCAGCTCAAGATATTTTCCCACTCGCACGTCGCGGACTTCGACGTAGCTCATCGTGTGCAGTGAGCGCTCGATCGCTTTTCCCTGGGGATCGAGGACGCCGGTCTTGAGCGATATGAATATCTTAACACGCATAAGAGCAAACTTTCATAGGGCCGTCTTAGCGCAAAGCGCGCCGGAAAATGAAGTCAACGTTGGCCAGGTGGTGCCTCACACCCCAAGCCGCTTCGATCTCCCTTGCCGACAGGTGCCGGCGAATCTCCGCATCGCCCAACAGCTCGCGCTTTAAGTCGCCCCCTTCGCGGCCGACTTTGAGCGCGTGGCGCTGCACCATGCGATAGGCCGCATCGCGGGCGATGCCCTTGTCAACCAGCGCCAAGAGAATCTTCTCCGAATACACCGTGCCGCCGCTCTTCTCAAGATTGCGCCGCATGTTTTCCGGATAGACCACTAGATTGGCCAGCACGTGGGTCAAACGGCGCAGCATGAAATCGAGCGCAATGGTCGCGTCCGGCGCGATCACCCGCTCCACCGACGAGTGGCTGATATCGCGCTCATGCCACAGCGGCACGTTTTCCAGCGCCGCCAACGCATAGGAGCGCATCAAGCGCGCCATGCCGGCAACGTTCTCGGAGAGAATCGGATTGCGTTTGTGCGGCATCGCCGACGAGCCCTTCTGCCCCGCGGTAAAGGGCTCTTCCGCTTCTTGCACCTCGGTGCGCTGCAAGTGGCGCACCTCGACGGCAAATTTTTCCAGCGAGCTGGCGATCACGGCCAGCGTAGCGAAATAGCAGGCGTGGCGATCGCGCTGAATGATCTGATTGGACACCAGCGCGGGTCTCAAGCCAGCCTTGCGGCAAACGTAGGCTTCGACCTTGGGCGATATCGACGCAAAGGTGCCCACCGCGCCGGAGATCTGCCCGACGCAGATATCTTCCGTGGCTCTTTCCAAGCGCGCCAAGTTGCGCGCCATCTCCTGATACCAGAGCGCAAACTTAAGCCCGAAGGTAATCGGCTCGGCATGCACCCCGTGGGTGCGGCCGATTTGCACGGTCCATTTGTACTTGCAGGCTTGGCGGCGCAACACCTTCATCAAGGCTTTGATATCGTCGACGAGAATCGCCGAAGCGTCTTTGAACTGCAGCGCCAGCGCCGTGTCCATGACATCGGACGAGGTCATGCCGACGTGTAAATAACGCGCATCATCGCCGATCGACTCCGCCACCGAGCTCAAAAACGCGATGATTTCATGCTTCACTTCGCGTTCGATCTCACGGATGCGTTTAACGTTGAACTTGGCCTTTTTGCGGATGCGCGCGATCGCCGCTTTCGGAACTTTGCCGAGCTGCGCCAAACCTTCGGCGGCTAGAATCTCGACTTCCAACCACTTTTGAAAGCCGTTTTCCTCGGACCAAATGCGGCCCATCTCCGGTCTTGTATAGCGCTCAATCATTCGTCGCTCACGCTGTTCAAGGTTACGAGTTCGATGGCCTGCGCCCAAACCACGCTTCAACTCCAAACCCAAAACCCGGAACTCGAAACCTATTTTTTATCGGTATGTCCAAACCCACCGTCCTGCCGCTCGGTCGACGGCAGCTCTGCCACTTCCAGCCATTCTGCTCGCGCCACCCGCTGCACGACCATCTGCGCAATGCGCTGGCCGCGCTCGATGGTGATCGGCGCGGTGCCGAGGTTGATGGCGATGATCTGAATTTCGCCGCGATAGTCGGAATCGATGGTCCCCGGCGTATTGACCATCGTAAAACCCTGCTTCAACGCCAAACCGCTGCGCGGCCGAATCTGCGCTTCGAAGCCGATCGGCAAAGCGATCGCGATCCCGGTGGGAATCAACCTGCGCTCCATCGGACCGATCTCCATCGACGAATCGATGTCCGCGCACAGATCCATGCCGGCAGCGCCTTCGGTCATGTACTCCGGCAACACCGCAGACGGGCGCACCCGTTTGATTTGAATGCGTACTTGATCCACGAAACAAAAAACTAAAGGGAAACATGCTTCGACGGCTCAGCATGGACGGATTTGTGCCTCCTCTCCGTTCGTCCTGAGCTTGTCGAAGGACTCCGAGAGGTCCGCAACCGTCCGTCAACACGCCCGTGTCGCGGATCAGTGCTTCAAGGTGAAACTATCGAGTTTGAAATCTTTTTGGAAGTCGCCGAGCAGTGTTAGGGTCATGCCGCCGGAATGAAACAATTGGCGCGCCAGCTCGATAACATCTTCGCGCGAAACCGCGCGGATCTTTTGCACGATTTCATCAGTGGTAACGTTCTTGCCAAAATAAATCTCGTTGCGCGCAATGTGGCTCATCCACGAATCGCTCGATTCCAAACCGAGCATCATACTGCCGACGAGTTGTCCCTGGGTGCGGCCGAGTTCGTCGGCCGAAATACCGCCCGCCGCCAACTTGTCCAACTCTTTCAAAATCAGATCGACAACCTCGTCCGTCGAATCCAAGCTCGTGCCGGCGTAAACGCCAAAATAACCGACGTCCTTGTACGATGACGCAAATGAATAAACCGAATAAGCTTTGCCGCGTTTCTCGCGGACTTCTTGGAACAAACGCGAGCTCATGCCGCCGCCGAGTAGAGTATTCAAGACGTAGCCGGCGTAGCGCTGCGGGTGGGTTTGCGAGATCGCCGCCATCCCCAAACAGAGATGAACCTGCTCGAGTTCTTTTGCATGGGGATAGAGCCCGCTGCCCATGCCAGGCAACCGGTCGCCGTCGAGCGCTGCAGCCGCACCGCGCTCATCACGCACCGAACCGAGGCGCGCCTGAATTTCTTTGACCAGCTCGTCATGGCGCAGATGGCCGGCCGCCGCGACTACGACGCGGCGCGGACGATATCGCTCTTTGAAGAAATTCAAGAAATCCTGCCGTTGAAAGCTCATCACTGTTTCAGCCCGGCCGCAGATCGGCCGCGCGATCGGATGATCGGTGAAGAAATCGACGTTGAAAAGATCGTGCACGTAGTCGTCGGGCGTGTCCTCGGCCTGGGAGATTTCCTGGAGGATCACCGAGCGCTCGCGCTCGATCTCTTCGACGTCAAAATTCGAGTGCAGAAAAATATCGGTTAATAAATCGAGCGCTAGCGGCAGATTCTCGTCGAGAACTTTGGCGTAGTAGCAAGTGTGTTCCTTGGCGGTGAAGGCATTCAACACCCCGCCCACCGCGTCCATCTCTTCGGCGATCTGTGCGGCGGTACGCCGCTCGGTGCCCTTGAAGAGCAAGTGTTCGATGAAATGGGAAATGCCGTTCTGCGCTTGGGACTCGTGGCGTGAGCCGCTCTCGACCCAGATGCCGAGACTCACCGAGCGATGATCGCTCATCTCATGGGAGACAACCCGGATGCCGTTATCGAGGACGCTTTTGCAAAACATTGATGAATTCTAAACTCACCACGAAGGCACGACGAACCCAAAGGTAAGAATAATAAGGATATAAACTCTTTTCTGAACTTCGTGACCTTCGTGTCTTCGCGGTGAATATTTTCTCCAAATTAGTTGACGCCCTCGCCGGTCTCGGCCATCGCCTCCTTGCGGCTTAAGCGGATCTTGCCCTGCTTGTCGACTTCCAGAACTTTGACCATCACCTCATCGCCCTCTTTCAGCACATCGGTGACTTTGCGGATGCGCTCATTGGCGATCTGCGAGATATGCAAGAGGCCGTCGGTTCCCGGGAAAATTTCGACAAATGCGCCGAACTCGACGATCTTGCGCACGGTGCCCCGGTAGATCTTGCCGACTTCGGCCTCGGCCGCGATGGACTGCACCATTTCGATGGCTTTTTTCGACGCCGCTTCGTCGCTCGACGCAATCGTCACGGTGCCATCGTCTTCAACGTCGATCTTGACGCCGGTGGCTTCGATGATGCCGCGGATGACTTTGCCGCCGGGGCCGATAATCTCGCGGATCTTGTCGGGTTTGACGCGTAGCGTGATGATGCGCGGCGCATGGCCGGAGACATTGGAGCGCCCGGCCGAGATCGTCTGGTTCATGATGCCGAGAATGTGCATGCGCCCCTCTTTGGCCTGGTTTAAAGCTTGGCGCATGATTTCGCGGTTGACGCCGCTGATCTTGATATCCATCTGCAGCGAGGTGACGCCATCGGCGGTGCCAGCAACTTTGAAGTCCATGTCGCCCAAGTGATCCTCGTCGCCGAGAATATCGGATAGCACACGAACGGCCTCACCCTCTTTTATCAGGCCCATGGCGATACCGGCCACAGGTGCAACAACCGGCACGCCGGCGTCCATCAGCGACAACGAGCCGCCGCAGACGCTCGCCATCGAGGTCGAACCGTTGGATTCGAGAATCTCGGAAACGATTCTGATGGTATAGGGAAAATCTTCTTCCGGCGGCAACACCGGTACCAGCGCCCGTTCGGCCAGATTGCCGTGGCCGATTTCGCGCCGGCCGGGCCCACGCAAGAATTTAACTTCGCCGACGCTAAATGGCGGGAAGTTGTAGTGCATCATGAATTTCTTGAAGTGCTCACCCAAGAGCGCGTCGACGCGCTGTTCATCGGAGGCGGTGCCCAGCGTGGCGACCACCAGCGCTTGGGTCTCGCCGCGGGTAAACAGCGCCGAGCCGTGGGTGCGCGGCAACACCTCGACTTCGCAGGTAATCGGCCGGATGTCCTTCAGCCCGCGCCCGTCGATGCGCTTTTCCTTTTGGATAACCAGCCCTCTGAAGGTGTTGCGCTTGAGCTCCTCAAAGGCGCCCTTGATGTCCTTGCTCTTTTCCGGAAACTCGCTCGCGGCCATCGGCACTACTTCACTTTTTACTTCGGCGATGCGTTTATAACGTTCGAGTTTTTCGGGGATCTCTAGAGCCGCCTTGAGTTTTGCCGAGGCCAGCTCTTCAACTCGGCGGACAACGCCGTGGTCGAGCTCAGCCAACGGCACGACTCGCTTCGGCTTACCCAGGGTGGCACGCAACTCCTCCTGCAAATCGAGCAGCGGCTGAATCGCTTGATGGCCGGCAAACAGCGCTTCTAAGATTTCATCCTCGGGGACGATGCGCGCGCCGCCCTCGACCATTACAATCGCGTCGCGGCTGCCCGAAAGAAATATATCGGTGTCGCTTTCTTCGAGGGCGCTTTGGGTTGGGTTCATGACCCATTTGCCGCCAATGCGGCCGATGCGCACCCCAGCAAGCGGCCCATTAAACGGAATATCCGAAACATGCAGGGCCACGGAGGTTCCCAACATGGCGACTATATCTGGATCGTTCTCACGATCGGCGGAAAGCACCGTAGCGATGACTTGGGTCTCGCAGCGCAGCCCTTCGGCAAACAGCGGCCGAATCGACCGATCAATTAGGCGGCAGGTCAGAATTTCTTTTTCCGACGGCCGTCCCTCACGCTTGAAGAAACCGCCTGGGATCTTCCCCGCGGCGAAGGTTTTCTCTTGATAATCAACAGTTAACGGGAAGAAATCGGTATCGAGCTTGAGCTCTTTGGCCGCCACCGCGGTAACCAGCACGACGGTTTCACCGTACTGCACTAGCGCGGCGCCATCGGCTTGCTTGGCGAGCTTGCCGACTTCAACGGATAGAGGTCGGCCGTGAAAATCTAATTCCACTCTCTTCATCATATGTGTAGGCCCTTTGAATGCTGAACGGAATAACGGAGGCGAATGCGGCGGGAGCGCTGTCTTGGAATAACTATTTCCTTATCCCAAGGCGACCGATCAGGCTTTGATATCTCGCGAAATCATTATTCTTGAGATAATCCAAAAGCCTGCGTCTTTGCCCGACGAGCTTCAGAAGACCACGGCGGGAGTGGTGATCTTTCAGATGGATTTTGAAGTGCTCGGTGAGATGTTCGATTCTCTGGCTGAGCAGGGCGACCTGCACTTCAGGGGAGCCGGTGTCGGTCTGATGCAGCCTATAACCCTCGACGACTCCGCGCTTTTCTTGCTGAGCGATTGCCATGATTAATCCGCTCTTCTTCTCTCTTTCGTTTTAGTTGCTCAGATTTTTAACATACTACCAAGGGGTTGTAAAGCTGCCCAAAAAAAGACGGCTATGCCAGCAACTTTCGCAGCGTTGCGAATTGCACCACATGCCAGCGTCGCAGCGCGGCTCTGTTCCCTTCACTCCGGACGCTCTTGCGTGAACATTCGATCGAGCTTCTATGTTCCATTTGGAATCTGGAATCTGTAATTTGAAATCCTGAGCCAAGCGAAGACGATGCGCACTGTCCCCTACGATTCGAGCCGCACCGCGCTCTACCGTCCCAGCGCCGCGGCGCCGATGCTCCGTGCCGGCCCATGTAGCGACGAGCTATTGTGCGCGGAAGCCTCGCGCTTGGTCTACAAACGGTTCGAAAGCAGTGCCATGGCGGCCCAGGAAATCCGGCTGATGTTCCGCTCGCTCGGCTTCGACCAAATGGAATTCTTTGACTGCGCCGGCTCGCAGGCCTTCGCCGCCGCCCATCCGGCCGCCACGCTGATCTGCTTTCGCGGCACGACGCGCTCTCTGAACGACATCGTCACCGACCTGAAAATTTGGCCAAGGCAGTGGCCCCTTGGCGGCCGGGCCCACGCCGGCTTTTGCACTGCTTTCAATCGCTTGTGCGCGGCCCTAGATCACTGGCTGATCGATCACCCGGGCCGCAGGTTGTTAACCGGTCACAGCCTCGGCGGCGCTTTGGCGACCTTGGCGGCCAGCGTCTACAAGCCGGCGCGGCTCATCACCTTTGGCACGCCGCGGGTCGGTGACGGCGATTTCTGCGCGGCCCTGGAGGGCGTGGAATGGCTGCGCTACGTCGATTGCTGCGATCTGGTCGCGCGCGTGCCACCCGAGCTGTTGGGATTTTGTCACCGCGGCGAGCTTCGCTACATCGATCGCCACGGCGCTATACATAGCGATCCGCCGGTCGATTTTATCAAAGAGGACAGCCGCCTTGGGCGCAGTGAATACCGGCGCGAAGAGGCTCCGCGCCCTGGCGCGGTAAAGCTGCGCGATTTGGCGGATCACGCGCCGGCCAATTACATTTATCCGGTGTCGGCGTTGGATACGTTCCAGTCGGCTGATCGCCGCGCGAGCCACGGTCTCTGATTTTACTTGGCTACTCCCTCGGATCAACGTGCCCTTGAGAACACTCCATGCAGCGCCGCCAACTTCCCCCAGCACACCCGATAACCGGTCAAGAGCGGCGCCGCATCGATCCCAATCGCGGGGTGATCAAAGTCGTTGAACGCAATTTGGACATCTTCGTTTCGCGCTTTCTCTTCCCTCATCTTGCGCGCCTGTGGAACCCCTATAGCTGGCAACTGGAGCGGCGCTTCACGCTTTCGCAGACCCAGATTGCACCGGCCGGTTGGCCGAAGACTGTCGCGCCGCTGCGGCTGCTTTTGCTGACCGATATTCACGCCGGTATCTTTCTGCAACCCCAAACCTTTGCCAGGATCATTCATAAACTCATGGAGCTTGAGCCCCACCTGGTCGCCCTGGGCGGCGATCTAGTCTCGGGCAATTCAAACGAGGCAAAGCCGATCCTCGGTGCCATGAAACCCCTCACCGCAGCGCCCCTGGGCGCCTGGTTCTGTTTCGGCAACCATGATTATTTCAGCGCCACACCGGAGATCATCGAGCACGATCTAAACGCGATCGGCATTCGCGCTTTGTGCAATGACGCGGTTCGCATAAACCATGGCGCCGGTAGCTTTGTCCTCGGCGGCATCGACGATCTGATCCTTGGTAAACCGAACTGGCCGCAACTGTGCACCCGCCACGGCGAGCCGCATCTCTTGCTCGCCCACAACCCGGATCACTTCTACCAGGCGATCGTTCACAACGTGCCGCTGACGCTTTCGGGCCACACCCACGGCGGCCAGATTCGTTTACCGAACGGCCCGCCCCTGATCCGCCAGAGCCGCTACTGCCTCGACGAAGGCATGTACTCGTTTGAAAATTCGCTCTTGGTAGTCTCGCGCGGCCTCGGCAGCGTTCTCCTACCCTGGCGCTGGGGCGCCGACCCGGAAGCAATCCTGATCGAGATCACGCCGCCGAGGGGCGATTCGTGAATCGCCCCTACAAAATTTGCGCGTGCCTCTGCGCGAGAAATTCTGAATCCGGTTCGTTTAAACGGAAAGAAACTCGCGGATCGCCTTGTGCGCCGCCTCCGGCTCGACGAAGAAGTAGTTGTGCTTTTGCTTGGGAATCATAACGAACTTGGCATTGGGAATGCCTTTGGCAAGAATGTCCGAAGAAGTCCGATGGCTCATCGCCGATTTCGGATCGCCCTCGGCTTCACCGACCAACACCAGCGTCCGGACTTTTATATCCTTCAAGCGTGCGCTCGTGTCATGACCTTGGCGGCCAATCACATGGCGCAGATAAAATTCCACCGAGCCAATATTTTCCAACCGGCGCCGAAAGAACTCTTCGATGCGCTCGGGATATTTTTTCTGCATCTCTTCGGTGAAGCCAACTTCGATGGTGTGCTGCCGGACGTATTTTTCATAGCCCCACTCGATCATCTCTTGGCACATGAGCAGCGGCAAACCCGGCTGCCCGGGAAACGATGCGCCGCTCGATGCCAGAATCAATTTTTTCACCCGCGCAGCATATTCCAGAGCGATCAACTGCGCCACCCGCCCGCCCATGGAATGGCCAAGCACCGTTGTCTGGTCAATCTTCAAATGATCGAGCACCGCCACCGCATCGTCGCAGAACATCCGCGTCGAATAATCGATCGACGGCCGGCTCGACCTTCCCGTGCCGCGATAATCGAACGTAATCACCCGATGGTCTTTGGAAAATTCCGGCACCTGGAAAATCTTCCAGATCTCACCGGAGGCCGCAGTCTCGCTGCAAAATAGAAACGCTGGCCCTTGGCCCTGTTCTTCGTAATAGATGTCGGCGTCTTTGACTTTTGCGGTTGGCATCTCGTCTCCTGTGACGTCAGGCGGGCGCGATAAATCGCGCCCCTAAGCGGGATTACATTTGTGCTTTTTGCGCCTTTTGCGGTTAATTCTCCGATTCCGAAACCTCTGCGTTCTCTGCACGAACGGGCGACCCGCCGGTCGCCCCTACCCATGGAGGAACTCGCGGATCGCCCGATGCGCTACATCCGGCTCGGAGAAAAAATAACTATGCCGCTCGTTGGCGAGAAGCACCACCTTGGAGTTCACTATTCCCTTCGCCAACACTTCCGTTGACATACGGTGGTTCATTTCGCTGGTCATGTTGGTGTCGCCGTCGCCGACCAGGATCAAGGTCGGCTGTTTGATATCTTTCAAGCGCTGACTGGTGTCGTGGCTCTGGCGCGCGATCAAATGGCGCAGATAAAACTCCACCGGGCACAAATTCGTCATTCTAACTTTTAAATAGGCTTCAATCCTCTCCGGGTGCTGCTTGGCGTACTCTTCGGTCCAGCCGACTAGAATTGTATGATCGCGCTCGTATTTGTCGTAGCCCCACTCGATCATCTCTTTCATGATCTTCAGCGGCAACCCTTTAGTCAGCGGGTAGCTCGCGCCAGTCGACGCCAGCACCAGCTTGTGCACTTTCTTCGGATGATCCAGCGCCAAGAGCTGCGCGACCCGCCCGCCCATCGAGTGGCCGACGACGATCGCATCTTCGGCTTTTAAATAATCCATCAGCCCAACCAGATCGTCGCAAAACATCTTGGTCGTGTAGTCGATCGATGGCTTGCTCGATTGGCCGGTGCCACGGTAGTCGAAGGTGATCACCCGGTGATCTTTGGAAAACTCGCCGACCTGATTGATCTTCCAGACCTCGCCATCGCAGGCGGTTTCGCTGAGAAACACCATGGGCCGCCCTTGGCCGTGTTCTTCGTAGTAAAGCTCGATATCGTTTACTTTGAGTTTCGGCATTCAACACTCCTTTGAATCGATTGATCGATGCATAGTTGAAGTGGTTTACGTTGGCAAGACGCCAAAAAGATTTTCTTGACTAAACACGCACCCTGGCGCTAGAGACCTAATGTAGGGGCGCCATTCATCGCGCCCGCAAACGTGGGGGCCGGCGACGAGCTATGCACAAGGAGCGATGTAATTGATGAAAAATTTCGCAGCAGCAGTGTTGGCAGCACTGCTAATCTCTAGTTCGACATCTGCCCAAGAACTCATCAAGCTGCCCTTCCCCTACGGTCCGCTGGGTTTGAACAGCGTGCCGTTCCTGGTCGCCAAAGAAGCCAAGCTCTTCGAGAAGCACGGGCTGTCCGTCGACATGGTCTACGTCGGGGCCTCTGCCGTCATGGTGCAATCGATGCTCTCGGGCGCCGCCAACTTCGCCGGCTTCGGCGGCCCGGCGGTCATCACCAACGTTTTGAGCGGCGGCGACATCATCCAAATCACCGCGCTGCTGCCCTATTTCACCCAATCGGTAATCGTGCGCAGCGACGTCCGCGAGCTGCGCTCGCTTTCGGGCAAGCGCATCGGCATCACCCGCTTCGGCTCGGTGACCGACTTCGCGCTCAAGACTTTGCTCGAGCGAAATAGTTTAAAAGACGTAACCGTGCTGCAGCTCGGCGGTTTCCCCGAAGCCGTCGCCGCGCTGATTCGCGGCGCCCTCGACGGCGCGGTTTTGTCACCGCCACACACCTTTCGCTTGCTCAAAGAAGGTTATCGCGAGTTGGCGGCGCCGAAAGACTTGCGTGCCTTAGGCAGCGGTTTTCTGTCGCAAGGCATCGTCGCCAGAAGGTCCTACGCGGCGAAGAATCGCGATGTGGTCTTGCGCTTGATCAGAGCCACCGTGGAAGGCACCAAACAGGCCGCGGTCAACGAGGAGTTTACCAAGCGGCTGATCGGCAAATACCTTGGCATCACCGACCCGGAGCTGCTGCGCCAGAGTTTTTTGTACGTGGCCGAAAATTTCGCCAAGGACCCCGCCGTTCCAGAGAACGTCATTCAGTCCATGGTCCAACGCATGGCCCAGCTCAACATGATAGACACCAAAGCCGCGCAAGCGACGCCGGTGAGCGCTTACTTTGACAACAGCTATGTCAACGAGCTGAAGCAGTCGGGGTTCGTCGATGCGGTGTGGAGATAACCAGGTTTGATCCGGTCAGAACGATTATTGTACTCAGCTCAAAAGACAGACTCAAACGGCGACATCGAGTCGATTTTTTCTTGATTCCCTTGACGGCAACGAGCTGTTTCGCATAGGTTCGGGATCATCTTATTCCAGCAATTTTCGCGAGGTTTCTCGACGATGTTGGGTTCGCTCAAACGATTTTTCACTATCCTTCTACTTACTTTGATCAGTTCGGGGCCGCTTCATGCGCAGGAGCGCGCGCGCCTCGGTCTCAACATGAAAACCGAAGACGTGCAGATGCTGAAACTGGGCTCGTCGCCGGCCATGCTCGCCAGCCTGGACAAAGGCGGTGTCGACGCCGCGGTCCTCACCATGCCGACGTTTTTCGTTGCCGAAGACCGCGGCTACGTCAACATCGCCGACCCGGCCAACATGGAAATTTACTATTTGCAAAATACGCTGGAGACCAGCCGCGCGTTCCTGCGCAGGAATCGCGAACTCGCCAGCCGCTTTATGAAAGGCTACATCAAGTCGCTTTACAGCAAATAACGCGCGAGCATCTTGTGAACGAATCCGGACGTGCCATCACTCCAATACTCCAGCACTCCAATCTTCCCGAGGAGCCCCATGCCTGATTACAAAGAGATCATCTACGAGAAAAAGCGCGGCGGCGTACAGATCACGCTCAATCGGCCCGATGCGTTGAACGCGATCACCCGGCCGATGCTCAAAGAAATCCACGACGCCTTGGACAACGCCGAAGCCGATCCGGAAATCCGCGCGGTGGTCATCACCGGCGCCGGCCGCGCCTTTAGCGCCGGCTTCGACCAGGCGACCACCAGCGGCCGGCGCCGCGATATGGATTGGCCCTATGGCATGCAGAGCGGCATGAGCGCCGCGGCGGTGATGCGCTACTGGGGCGTCGACGATGTGAAGTTGATTCGCATTTTCGAATTCACCAAACCGGTGATCGCCGCAGTGCGCGGCTGGGCCATGGGCGGCGGTTGTTGGCTGGCGCTCTACAGCCATCTGACCATCGCCGCGGAGGATGCCGTTTTCGCCCAACCCGAAGTGCGCCACGGCTCCAACACGACGTTTATGTGGACGCTGCTGGCAGGTTTCAAAAATGCGCTGCGTTACGGTCTCGTCGGCGATCACGTCGACGCCAAAGAAGCGCTGCGCATCGGCTTGGTCAATAAAGTCGTGCCGGTGGACCAGTTGCTTGAAGAATGTTTCTCCGTTGTCGAACGGATCGCCAAAGTCCCGCCGGAGACAGTGAAGATTAATCTGGCCATCTCGACCATGGGCTTGCAAATGATGGGCCTGCGCGACGCCCTGGCGATGGACGAGACGCTTTCGCTACCCGCGCACATGATGCTGCGCGAAGAGTTTCGCCGTCCCCTCGACGAAACCCGCGCCACCCAAGGCACAAAGGCGTACTTGCAGCTACGCGACGGCCCGTTTCAACCGGAGCCGTTTGGACCGCGGGCGAGAAAAAAAGCGGAAAGCTGAAACCCGGAAAGCGGAAATCTCGGAGCAAGAGGAAATGCAGAATTTTGAAATCCGCTCGAGGGCATGCAAATTTCCGCTTTCCGTTTTTTGCGTTTCCGTTTTGTCAGATACGTTTCCGCTTTCATAATTCATAATTGGGGTCTCAAGCATGGCTAGCGAAACAAGCAAACCCACCGTCTGGCGCGATCTGACTCCCCTCATCGCCCCGCGCTCCGTCGCCATCGTCGGTGCGTCGCAGCGCGGCGCCGATGCCAACTTGGCGCGTGAGCCGCGCGGCAACCGGGTGATTCGCAATCTGAAAAATTTCGGCTACACCGGCCGCATCTTCACGGTCAATCCGAAGTACAGCGAGGTGATGGGCTATCCTTGTTATCCCGATATCGCCTCGATTCCCGAGCCGCCCGATTGTTTAGTCTCGGCGGTGCCCAATCGCCATGTGCCGGACTTGTTGGAATCGGCGGCCAACGCGGGAGTGAAAGCTGCCGTCGTGTTCGCCGCCGGCTTCGGCGAGATCGGCGGCGAGGGCAAAGCGCGTCAAGCGCGTTTGGAAGCACTCTCGAAAGAAAAAGGGTTTCTCATCTGCGGCCCCAATTGCTACGGCGTGTTGAATGTCTATGGCAAAGCCTTGTTGTTCGCTTCGACCATCCCACCGGGATTTGTCGAAGGCAACGTCGCGTTGATTTCGCAAAGCGGTGGTCTCAGCACGACCATCGCCAACGCCATGATGCTCAACCGCCAGGTCGGCTTGAGCCACATCATCTCCTGCGGCAATCAGACCGGTGCGACACTGGAAGAGTACATCAACTATTTCGTCGAGGATAAAAACAGCAAAGTCATCGCCGTCTTCGCCGAGGGCTTCAAGCAGCCGGAAAAGCTTTTGCCGGTGGCGCGCAAGGCCGCCGCAGCAAACAAACCGCTGGTGATCCTCAAAGGCGGCCGCTCCGATGTTTCCAAGCGCGCCGCCGCAACTCATTCCGGCTCGCTTGCCGGCGCGGCCGAAGTGGTCGACGCGGCGTTTCGTCAGGGCGGGATTATTTCCGTGCGCAGCTTGAACGAGCTGCTCGACACCGTCAGCGTACTTTCTTGCGACGGTTTCATGAAAAAATACCGCGGCGGCCGGCGCATCGGTGTGCTCAGCGGCTCGGGCGGCGAATGCACGCTGGTCTCCGACGCTGCGTCCAGCGTCGGCGTCGAAGTACCGGAGCTGACCGCAGCAACCAAAAGCAAGCTGCAAGCGAGCGTCGCCGACTTCGGCAACATGAATAACCCGCTCGACGGCACCGGCGCGATGTACGACGACGAGAAGATTTTTCCCAATCTGCTCCAAGGCCTCATCGACGACGCCAACATCGACGTCGTAACAATCAACTTAGAAGCCAACGACCCGCGCCCGAAAGAACTAAAGAGCGGCGGCCGCTTCGCCAAGCTGATCGAGCAAGCCGCAGCTGCGAGTGGCAAACCGATCGCAACATTTAGTTCCATCGTCGGCGGCCCGGTCGACCCCGAGATACTCAAGCCGCTGCGCGAAGCTGGCGTGCCGCTCATGGAGGGCGCCGAAGCGGCGACTGCGACGATCAGGAATCTTGCCGAGTATTTTGAATTTCACAAGCAACGCGGCGGTGAGGTTCCTTTTCCGCAAACTCATTCTAAGCTACCGGCGGGAATTCTCGGTGCCGAGGCCAGCTTCGCGCTCTTCGCGGAATTCAACATTGCCACCGCCCCGACAGTATTGGCACGCAGCGCCGATCAAGCGGCGGCAGCAGCGGAAAAGATGGGCTACCCGGTGGTGCTCAAAGTCGAGTCGGCGGAGATCACCCACAAGAGCGATGTCGGCGCAGTGATCTTGAAACTGGCTAACAGCGCCGCGGTGCGCGAGGCCTACGCGCGCATCAACGAACAAGTGCGCGCCAAAGTACCCACGGCCAAGGTCGACGGTGTCGTGGTGCAGAAAATGGCCGGCGAAGGCATCGAAATGATTCTCGGCGTCAAGCGCGATCCGCTCTTCGGCCCGGTGGTCCTGTGCGGCTTGGGCGGGATTCTCGTCGAAGTGCTGCAAGATGTCTCGGTTGGCATTCCACCGCTGGCGAAAGATCAAGCTGCGGCCATGATCCAGCGCCTGCGCGGCGCGGCGATTCTTGGCGGCGTGCGCGGCAAACCGCCGGCGGATGTCGAAGCGTTGGCCGATGCGATCGTGAAAGTTGGCAATCTCGCCGCGAGTCTCGGCGATCAGCTAAATGGCCTCGATATCAATCCGTTGATCGTGCTGCCAAAGGGAGACGGTGTGGTTGCGGTCGATGCAGTTGTGGAGATTTTATGATCATCAGACAAAAACCTCTCGCCACCTCACAGAATCGATTTCCCCCCCCCTTTGAAAAAGGGGGGTTAGGGGGGATTTGCGCGCATCGAAGAAGAAAATCCCCCTCGATCCCCCTTTTTCAAAGGGGGAAGTCGGATCGCCTCATTGTCAGTAGCCCATATCTGCTCGCTGCGCTTGCCTCTGTGCTTGTGCTAATTCCATCACTCCTTCTCGCCCAGTCCAAGCCCTTGAAAGAAATCCGCGTTCCCTACGCACTCGGCGGCTCCACCGGATTTTTCTGGATCGCGCACAAGTCCGGTGCCTTCGAAAGACATGGCCTAAAAGTTCTCCCAATCTTCATGCGCGGCGGGCGCGAGGCGGTGCAAGCGCTGATCTCCAAAGACGTCAACATCATGCAGCAAGGCAGCTCCGGCGTCATCACGGCCTGGGCGCAGGGCGCGAAGGATCTCGTCGCCATCGGCGCCACGGGCAACAAACTCGACTACATTTTCGTCTCGACACCGGCGATCAAAAAACCCGCCGATCTCAAAGGCAAACGCATCGCCATCAGCCAGCTCGGCGCCAGCACCGACTTCATCGCCCGCATCGCGCTGCGTCAACTAGGGCTTTCCGACAAAGAAGTGACCATCGTCGGTCTCGGCGCCCAGGGCGAGCGTTGGGCCGCTCTCAGCGGCGGCCATGTCGACGCCTCGCTGTTTCAGCCGCCGGTGACGTTGCGCGCGCGCAAACTGGGCATGCCGATCTGGATCGACTTCGCCAAAACCGATTACGAATACGTCACCGCCGGCCCGGTGACGACGCGCTCCTATATCAAAGCCGAACGAGACACTGTGATGAATTTCATGCGCGGCCTGGCCGACGGCATGGAGTTTTACCGCGACGAAAAAAACAAGGAAACCGTGATCAAGCACCTGGGCGAATTCTACCGCTCGACCAACACCGAAGAGCTAGAGGAAACCCGCCGGGTCTACAGTCAAGTCTCGACGGGCTTGCCGATCGTCACCGTCAAGGCGATGGAGAACATGATCGCCAGCGACCGCGTGCTGTCGCAAGCCAACGTTAACGCGATGGATGTGCTCGATCTGTCGTTTTTGAAACAACTGGAAGAGGAACGGAGAACGAAGAAATAGCGTCTAGCGTCTGGAGTTTAGCGTCTTGATTGGCAGGCTACTGAAAAACTCGTAAGAATGCTTCGACAGGTCTCAGCATGAACGGATTTTTCCCAACGATTTCTACATCCGATCCGTTCGCCCTGAGCTCAGTCGAAGGGCTCCGAAGAGTTTTCAGCAGCCGCTCGCTTTGCGGCCAGAAAGAAGCCAGACGCTAGACCCTAAACGCTAAACGCGACCAACCAAGGAGCCCGCATGCCCGACTTCAAAGAAATTCTTTACGAAAAGAAACGCGGCGGCGCGTTATTAACGTTAAATCGCCCGGAGGCGATGAACGCGATTAGCCGCACCATGATCGGCGAAATTCACGAGGCGCTTAACGAAGCGGAGAAAGACAACGAAGTGCGCGCCATCGTCATCACCGGGGCTGGCCGGGCGTTTTCCGCCGGCATGGACCAGGGCAACCGCTCCGGCCGCACCCGCGACAAAGTTTGGCCCTACGGCATGGCGCCGGGCGAGCGCGTCTCGGACTTGATCGAGTCCTGGCGCCACGAGCCGCGCGGCTTCATGCGCATGTGGGAGTTCGGCAAGCCGATCATCGGCGCGCTAAACGGCTGGACCATGGGCGCGGGATCGTGGCTGGCGCTTTACACCCACATCACCATCGCCTCCGAAGACGCCGTCTTGTCGCAGCCCGAAGTGCGCCACGGCTCGAACACGAGCTTCATGTGGACGCATTTGGCCGGTTTTAAAAACGCCCTGCGCTACGGCCTGACGGGAGATCACATCGACGCCCAGGAAGCGCTGCGCATCGGGTTGGTCAACAAAGTCGTGCCGCGCGACAAGCTGCTCGACGAATGTTTCTACATCGTCGAGCGCATCGCCCTGGTGCCGCCTGAAACGGTAAAGATCAATCTGGCGATCGCGACGCTGGGCTTGCAGATGATGGGCCTGCGCGACGCGCTGACCTACGACAGCCAGATGTCGGTGCCGGCCCACGTCATGCTGCGCGAAGAATTTCGCCGGCCGCTCGACGAAGCGCGCGCCAAAGAAGGCATCCGAGTTTATTTGCAAAAACGCGACGGCCCGTTTCAACCGGAACCGTTTGGACCGAGAGCGAAGAAAAAGGCAGAAGGATGAAAGCGGAATTATGAAGCGTATGATCCGAAACAATTCCGCCTTCCGCTTTCATAATTCATAATTTCCAAGGAGTCCCCATGGCCACTTACAAAAACCTATTTTATCAGAAACAACGCAAAGGCGTACTGATCACGCTCAACCGACCCAATGTCTTGAACGCGTTGAATGACGAGTTGCTCGATGAATTGGATGCGGCCTTGGCCGAAGCGCGCGAGGACCGCGAGATTCGCGGCGTCGTCTTGACCGGCGCCGGCGGCGCGTTTTCCACCGGCGAAGATATTAGCAACGAGACCCGGCCGATCGCCTGGCCCTACGGCATTCCTGAGAACTCGTCGCTCGGTTTGGAATACGACAAGATGCGCGACGCCGACCGCAAGAGTTTTCTCGAACGGCAGATCGCCCGCTGGGAATATCCCAAGCCGATCATCGGCGCGGTCAGCGGCTGGTGCTTTGGCGCGGCCTCTTGGCTGGCGTTAACCTGCCATCTCACCTATGCGGCCGATGATGCGGTCTTCGGCCAGCCCCAGGTGCGCCATTCGGCGGGCACTGATTTTGTCTGGGTGCTGCTCGCCGGCTTTAAGAATGCCCTGCGCTATTCGCTCACCGGCGACCACATCGATGCCCAGGAAGCGCTGCGCATCGGCCTCGTCAACGGCGTCGTGCCCAAGGCGCAGTTGCTCGACGAATGTTTCAAATACGTCGAGCGCGTCGCGCTGGTGCCGCCCGAAACCGTGAAGATCAACCTGCACATCGCCAACATGGGTTTGGAAATGATGGGCCTGCGCAAAGCCTGGCTATTGAACGCCGAGCTCTCCGCCATGGCGCGCCTCAGCAAAGAAGAAGAGTTCAACGCCAAAATGGAAGAAGCCAAAAAGAAAGGCGGCCTGAAAGCCTTCTTCGAAACCCGCGACGCACCGTTTAAACCGGAGCCGTTTGGACCGAGGGGGAAGAAAGGATGAATTATGAATTATGAAAGCGGAATTGGAAGTTTTCGGACCGGCTTCATAATTCCGCTTTCATACTTCCGCCTTTTTTGATGTTTCCGTTTTCCGCTTTCCGCGTTTCTGTTTTCCAATGCGCGTTAGCGCTTCGTGATCGAGCGCGTCAGCTGCATCCACCTGTCCTCCGCCGCTTCATATTGCGTGCTGTTCATGCCGCGCTCGAGATACTCGCGCTTAAACGAGTACTCTTTCCACGCCACGCCGTAGCGAAACTGCTCCATCAGTTTTTGCCCGTCGGGACCAATGACAAAATCGATGAACAACAGCCCGGCGTGCGGGTGCGGCGCGTTGTTAATCAGCGCCGAGCCGCCGGCATTGGCCACCGCCACGTCGAGCGCCACCCAGTCCACCGGGGCGCCGCGCTCCTTTTTGACGATCACCTGATTTTGAAACACCACCGGCGCGCCGCCGACTTCGCCGGCGGCGATCAAGTCGAGAAAGCCGGCGCTGGACGCTTTGAACAGGCGGACCTCCTGCGCGCGCAAGCGCTTCATATATTCATCGCCTTTGTATTTCAGCATGGTGCCGATGACGCGGCTGGTCGAGCCTTCGGTGGTTACCGCCATCTTGCCTTTAAGCTCGGGCTTCAAAAGGTCTTGAAAACTTTTCGGCACCTCGGCTGGCGGGATCAAGCGTGTGTTGTAGCCGAATCCCATGTAGGCCTCGCGGTCAGTCACCCAAAAAACTCGCCCGCCCTCGGCCTTGCCTTTTGCTTCGTCAGGATACTTGGCCGCCTCGGGGGAGAAATAGGGTTTGAATAAACCGCGGTCGCGCAGAGCCATGAGCAACCCCGGCGTGCTTTCCAACGCGTCCGCCACCGGCCGCCCCGCTTGCGCTTCGTTAATGATCCGCGGCGTCAGATCGTTGCTGCCGCCGCGAAACACGTCGACCTCGATGAAGGGATACTTTCTTCTGAACGCGTCGACCATTTCGCGGTAGACGCCGGAGAGCGAGGTGTACCAAACCACTTTGCCTTCGGCTTTGGCGCCTTCGACCAAGATCTGCTGCCGGTCGGAACCGGTGTAGGCGGCGAGCTCGTCTAAGGTGCGCGGCTTGCGCGCCTGCGCCCATACGACGGACGAAGCGAACACAAACATTACCAACGCGAGACGGAACACTCTCATGGAATTCCTCCGTTTCAACTCGGGAGTTATCACGTTGGGAGTCGGCGAATCAAGCGGGAAATGGCGCACCACGAAGGACACGAAGATCACCAAGCTAGAAAAAGAATTACGATTAAACCATTGCGAACTTCGTGCGCTTCGCCGTGAGGATCCATTCATAGAAACGGATTGACACCCGTGCGCCAATCGGACTATACGGCAATAAGAAATCCCGACGCTTCCCACAGGAGAGCTTTCTATGCTTGGCGGTCATGCAGTGGCGCAGTGTCTGCACAATGAAGGTGTGAAGCATATTTTCAGCGTCCCGGGCGAGAGTTACATTGCCGTGGTCGACGGCATCTACGATCATCCCGACATCAAACTGATCACCAACCGCCAGGAAGGCTGCGCCGCGTTCATGGCCGAAGGCTATGCTAAAGCGACGCGCAATCCCGGCATCTGTCTGGTCACCCGCGGCCCGGGCGCCACCAGCGCCAGCATCGGTGTGCACAGCGCGACCTACGATTCCGCGCCGATGGTCATGTTGGTCGGCCAAGTCGGCCGCAACGCGCGCGGCCGCGAAGCCGGCCAGGAAATGGACTATGAACAAGTCTTCGGCTCGTTTGCCAAGTGGGTCATCGAGATCAACGACCCAAAACAAATTCCGCGCATCATGAGCCGCGCCTTTCATATCGCCCGCACTGGCCGGCCCGGCCCGGTGATCGTCTCGCTGCCGCGCGATGTCACCGAAACCGACACAACCATCGATATGACGCAGCCCCTACCGGAGGTGAAACCCAATCCCGACCCCGCTGTGGTCGAAGCGCTCATCGGCCGCATCAACGCGGCAAAAAAACCGGTGCTGCTGATCGGCTCCGGCACGCAGTACGCGCACGCTTGGAAAGAGGTCATCGATTTTGCCGAAAAATTTCAGTTGCCGGTGCTGACCTCGTACAAGCGGCAAGATGCCTTTCCCAACAATCATCCGAACTACGCCGGCAACATGCTGACCTCCAACAAGCACGCCCAGACCCTCGCCTACGACGAGACCGATCTGCTCATCGTGCTCGGCAGCCGTCTCAGCCAACAGACGACCGCCGGCTTTAAATTTCCGCGCCTCGGCATGCCCTATGTTCACATCGATGCTGCCGAAGAAAACATCGGCCAGAACTCACGGCCAGAAATCGGCATCATCTCCGACAGCAAACAATTCCTACAGGCGGCGCTCAAACATCCGGCGCCGCGCCCCAACGAAAGCCGCGCATCGTGGGTCGCCGAGCATCATGCCGCGCAAAAGCAATACTGCACGCCGAAAGAGCGGCCGACGCCGAAAGTGTCGATGGAACGGGTGATGATGGATATCAAAGCCGCCCAGCCAGCCGACATGATCACGACAACGGACGCCGGCAGCTTCGGCCAATGGCAGCAGCGCTATTTTGAGTTTGACCATCCTAACTCGTACATCTCGCCGTCGCTGGGCTGCATGGGACCTGGCGTGCCGTCGGCCGTCGCGGCCAAGCTCGCCTACCCCAATCGCACGGTGGTTGCGCATGTCGGCGACGGCGGCTTTCTCATGACCGGCCAAGAGATGGCAACCTCGAAGCAATACAACGCGCCGATCATTACGATCGTCTACAACAACGAAGGCTACAACTCGATCCGCATGCACCAGGAAGCGCAATACCCGGGCCGGCGCATCGGCGTGGCGCTGCAAAATCCCGATTTCGCCCTGATGGGCGAATCCTACGGTGCTCTCGGTTTGAAAGTCAGCAAAGATGAAGAGTTCATGTCGGCATTCAAGAAAGCCTTGGCGGCCGGCCGCTCAGCGTTGATCGAAGTGCAGACGGACTATGAATATGTCACGCCCAATGCGACGTTGACGGAGCTACGCGGCAAACCGCTGGCGGGAGAGTAAGAAAGCGTGAGGAGCAAGGGGTTAGGAGTGAGGCGTGCCGCCCCGCTCCGCCCCATCGCACAACACATGATGCGTAGTATCGGAAGATTTTCTGGAAGTAAGAGGTGAATAGTTCTCACCACGAAAGCACGAAGGACGCGAAGATCGGAGAAAGACAAAACATGGACGGGCGCGAAACCCTTTCAAGTTTCTATTTTTGACTTCGTGATCATGAATCACTTCGTGGTGAATTAACCGCGTTGAAAAAGGAGGCCCCGAACAATGAAAACTCTCAACTTCATCCTGTTGGCTGTCTTGCTCTTCCCAGGCAGCGTCTGGCCCCAGGCGCGCAAGTCCGTCGACGAGCTGGTTAGCTACATGGGCGCCGACCGCGAGCAGATGCTCTATGCCGGCGCCAAGGCGGAGGGCAAAGTGGTTTGGTACACATCTTTGGCCGGCGGCTCCTACAAAGCGCTGGTGACCGCTTTCGAGAAAAAATATCCGGGTGTCAACGTCGATGCCTTCCGTGCCTCAGGGAGCGATCTCACCGTGAAGCTCGAAGAAGAGGCCAAGGCCCGGCGCAACATCGCCGACACCATTGAAACCACCGAGGGCAACCTCATGTTCATGCGCGACGGCAAGCTGCTCCGGCCTTACAACTCGCCTCATCTCAAGTCCTATCCGGAAGACGCCAGGGAGCCGGCCGGCAAAGGGCTCATCTATTGGGCGCTCGCGCGCGAGTCGTACATCGGCTTCATGTACAACAAGAGCCTGGTGCTCAAGAGCGGCGCGCCGAAGAGCTTCGACGTGCTGATGAATCCCGAACTGAAGGGCCGGATGGGTATCAGCATCGGCGAGACCAGCGACAAAGTGATCGGCGCGATGATCCGCACCAAAGGCGAAGAGTTCGTCAACAAGCTCAAGGCGCAGGAGATCAAGCTCTACTCGATCGACGCGCCGGCGCTGGTCAACGTCATAGCCTCCGGCGAGATCGTCGCCTCGCCGGCGATATTCCAAACTCATACGCTGCTCGCGGCATCGAAGGGCGCTCCATTGGAATGGGTGCCGATGGAGATCGTGCCAACCAACGTCGGCAGCGCGGCGCTGGCGGCCAACCCGCCCCATCCGCACGGCGCGCTCTTGATGGCCGATTTTCTGCTCAGTCCCGACGGCCAAGCGATCCTGGAAAAATTCTACTATGGCAGCGCAACCAGGGATCAAGGATTCAAAAAGTGGCGCCCGGAGCGCGGCCTCGCCGTCGACAAGTACGAAAAGGATCTGCTGCATTGGGAGAAGCTGTTAAAAGTGATCACAAGAAAATAATTGGAGTGATGGAGGTGGAGTAATGGTTTGCCGACCCAACACTCCAGCACTCCAATACTCCATCCCCCCACTTTCTAGGAGGCAACCATGACCAACCTACGCATCATCGACGCCGACGGCCACGTCCAGGAGCGCGATGCCAACTGGCAAGAGCTCTTGCCCGCCTCCCTGCGAAAACATGCGCCGAGCATGGTGCAGTGCGCCGATGGGCGCACGCATTTATTGCTCGAAGGGAAAATCTGGGCCAAGCCGAGCGGCAAGGGCTGCGGCATCGGCACCGCGCCGATCACGCGCAAGCCGCGCACCACCACCGGCATGTGGGACCCGGTGCAGCGTATCAAAGACATGGACATGGAAGGCATCGACACCGCGGTCAACTTCGGCACCACGGTGTTTTTGAGCCTGCCGTTTCTCGAAAACAACGATCTGGCTTGCGCGGTCGCGCACGGCTACAACACCTGGCTGCACCAATACTCGCAACACAATCCCAAACGCTTGAAAGGCGTTGCGCTGGTCGCGCAACAAGAACCGCTCGAAGCGGCCAAAGAACTTGAACGCTGCGTCAAAGAACTCGGCTTTGTCGCCGTCGCAGTCGCGGGCCATTCCGCCGGACGAAATCTCGATCACCCCGATCTCTATCCCTTCTACGCCAAAGCCCAAGAGCTCGGCGTGCCGGTGTGCTGCCACGTCGGCTCCGGCCGACCGGCGGCAGCCGCGGAGCGATTCGACAACCCCTATTTCGTCCACGCGACGACCCATGCCTTCGAGCAGATGATCGGCGTCATGTGCATCGTCGGCGGCGGCATTCTCGAAAAATTTCCCAAGCTGAAAATCGCCTTCTTAGAAGCCGGCGCCGGCTGGGTGCCCTACTGGATGGAACGATTGGACGAGCATTACGAGTACATGTCTCCTGCCGTGCCACTGATGAAAAAAGAGCCGAGCGAATACATGAAGAGCGAGCAGGTTTGGTATTCGTTCGAGCCCGATGAACACACGCTCAATTTCGTCATGGACTACGTCGGCGAAGACCGGTTCGTCTTCGCGTCGGATTACAATCACGGCGACAGCAAATTTCCCAATACCGTTAAGTCAGTTACCGAGCGCAAGAATTTGACCGAGGCGCAGTTGCGCAAGTTGATGTGCGACAACGCGGCAAGGCTGTATAACATCTGAATAGGCAACAGGCGCGAGGCAACAGTTTCGAACGGTTTCGGCGAAATCTGGAGTAGCGCGATGGCCATCTTAAGCATCATCAAAGCTCGCATCGTCGTTTTGACCGCATGGACTGTTGCCTGCTGCCTGTTGCCTGTTGCCTCTTCAGCGCAGCTGAAGAAAATCCGCTGGGGCGTGACCTCCATTTCGGCCTCCCAGTGGATTCCCTGGATCGCCAAGGACGCGCGCATCTATGACAAGCACGGTCTGGAGGTGGAGCTGATCTTGCTGCGCGGCTCGGGGCAGTCCTCGCAAGCAATCCTCGGCGGCAGCATCTTCGCCGCGCCGGTAGCGCTGCCGACGGTGATCAACGCGGTTCTGGGCGGCGCCGATCTAGTCAACGTGGCCCACCCCGTGCCTGGCGTGCAGAGCAAGCTCCTGGTCAAGCCGGAGATCAAGCGGCCGGAGGACTTGCGCGGCAAAAGAATCGCCGTGTCGACGCTCGGCTCGCTCGGCGATTTTCTCAACCGCTATATCCTCCGCAAGCACGGCATGGAACCCGGCCGAGACGTGATCATGTTTGCCGTGGGCAACACGCCCGAGCGGATCCAGGCCCTGATTTCGGGCAATGTCGAGGCCGCCGATCTTTCCTATCCTGCCGACGTGCAAGCCGAGCGATTGGGCTTCAGAGTTTTGTGGAACGCCAGGAACGAGGTCACCTACCCATCCATGTCGGTGGTGACGCGCCGCAAGCTTATCACCGAAGACCGCGACACCGTCATGCGCATGGTCAAGGCGCACGTGGAGGCGATCCATTTTCTCAAGACGAACAAAAAGCCGAGCATGAAGATTCTCGGCAAATATCTCAAAACGACGGAGCGGGAGCTGCTCGAAGGCTCCTATGAGATCTATCGCAGCGATTTCATCTCGGTGCCCTACCCGATCACCCACGGACTGCAGGCGACTTACGAATACGTCGCCACCCAGCGCCCGGAGGTGTGGAAGCACAAACCCGAGGCATTCGTGGATGCGAGCTTTATCGCCGAGTTGGAGAAAAGCGGATTTATCAGGAATCTCACCGCGGCGCGGTGAGATTCAGCAGGATCTTCGCGCCCTGCTCGTAGCGCTTCGCGCTACTTCGCCGTCTTCACCACCGCCAGCACCGCGTTGCCGCAGCCGAGATATTCCAAACTGTCAAAGCTCATTATCTTTGCCATCGCGATGCCGCGGCCGTGGCTGTCGAAGGCGCGCTCGGGGGCAATTTCGAGGAATCGCTGCCATTGGAATCCCTGACCTTGATCGCGGATCAGAAAACTCACTTCAGCGGAGCTGCGCTCGAACTCAACCGCGACTCTCTTGTTGGCGTTTTCCGGCAGCGTCAGACGGCGATTGACCTCGTCTTCCCACTCGCCGCGCGCGTTTAGCGCCGACTTTTCTTCATAGGTGATGCCGAGGTTGCCATGCTCGACGGCGTTGATAAACAGCTCCCCCAGCCCGATGGCCAGCTGTTCGCCATCATCGATCACGTTGGCCAGACTTGCCGCCAAATCGCGCGCTTGCGCCAATGTGGCAAAGGAAAAACTGCCTTTGTCGAGATATCGCAGCCAGTGCACCGGAATCGCCGCCGCATCGCGGACTCTACGGTGGCGCCGGTAGTCGGCCACGGCGGCTCTGACGACTTCGATGGCCGCTTTGTATTCAAACGGCTTCGCCAAATAGTAATAGGCGCCGGCCTGCAAGCCTTCTTCTATTTCTACTTTGGCGGCACAGGCGGTCTGCAAGATCACCGGCACTTGCGCCAGCTGTCGGTGCGCTTTCATGCGCGCCAACACTTCCATGCCATCGAGGTCCGGCATCATCCGGTCGAGCAGCACCGCTTCGAACTTCTTCGGCTCCGCCTCCAAGAACGCCAAGGCGTCGGTGCCGTTTTCCGCGGTGACATAGTCGTAGCCGGCCTCTTCCAAGGCTTCGGTCAGGATCAACAAATTCAGCGGCTCGTCATCAACAGCTAGAACACATCCCTGACTCATAGCTCTCTTCCTGCCCCCTGCGCGCCGCTCGCACGCGAAAACCTGGCACCGTGCTCCCGCGCTTGCCGCGGCAATTTAATGGCAAACGTCACACCCGCTTGCGGATTGTTCCTGACGTCGATGGTGCCGCAGTGTCCGTTCATGATCTCGCGGCAGATCGCCAGGCCCAGTCCCGTGCCGCCGGCTTTCGACTTCGTCTTGCTCGATTGCACGAACTTGTCGAAAACGGCTTCCAGCTCCGTTTCGGGAATGCCGCAGCCTTGGTCCGAAATCTCGATAGCCAACGCGTCGCATTTTTCCGTATCCGTTGCCCGGCGTCCGACCGGCAGTTCACCATCACGTAGAGCGATGTGTATCTTGCCGCCGTTCGGCGAAAACTTAAACGCGTTGGACACGACGTTGCGAATCACTTGGTGCATCGCGCCGCAATCACACCAACCCCGGGTGTTATCGGAGATTGTCTCAACCGCAATCTCGATATTTCGCTCGGCAACCAGTTGCGAGAACTCTTGAGATACGGCGTCGACCACTTCACGCAAATCATTTTCTGCCATGTCGAATTTGGCGCTGCCCGCTTCCAGCTTGGAAAGATCGAGCAAATTGTTGAGCAACGCCAACAACCGGCTCCCGCCGGTCGCAATGTTGGAAAAGTAGCCGCGCAACTTCTCCGGGGTCATGGTCAGCGCCACGTCTTCGCCGCGTTTGGCAAAGCTCAAGATCGCATGCATCGGCGTGCGCAGCTCGTGCGACATGTTAGCAAGAAATTGGGTCTTGGCGCGGTCCGCCGCTTCGGCCGCCTCTTTGGCAAGCCGCAAGTCAAGCGTTTGCTCCGCGACTAACTCCTCAAGGTGGTTGCGATGTTTGCGCAATTCCTTTTCGGCAAGTTTACGCTCGGTGATGTCCTGCAAAAACGCCGTAAAGTAGGGTTCGCCATCGACTTCGAACGCTGTGACGGCGAATTCAGCGGGAAACTCCTCACCGCTGCGGCGCAGCGCCGGTAACTCTACCCGACGTCCGATGACCCGCGCTTGGCGCGACTCCAGGTACCGTCGCAGGCCCTTTTCGTGCTCTTCGCGCAGGCGCTGTGGGATGATCATCTCCGACAACTTGCGTCCATATGCGTCAGCGGCGCTCCAGCCAAAGATCTCTTCCGCCCGCCCGTTCCAACCGGTTACATCACCGGCGCCGTCGATCGAGATCACTGCGTCAAACGCCGTATCAATGATTCGGCGATGCCGCTCTTCGCTTTCACGCAACGCTGTTTCCGCCGTTTTCATCGCGGTGACATCCATGTACGTACCGAGCACACCGTAGATTTCTCCATCCGGTTGGCGCAATGGAACTTTGCAGGTGCTTAGCCAACGCGTGCTTCCATCTGGCAAAGTAAGCGGCTCGAGAATATTCATCTCTTGTACGCCCGATTCCATCACCCGACGGTCGCAGGCTTGGAAAAAGTCGGCCTGCTTGCCCTTCCAGGGCATCTCTTGATCGGTTTTGCCAATCAAATCTAACGGGCCGAGATCGCGCATCAACGACGCGTTGGCGCCGAGAAATTTCCCTTCACGGTCTTTCCAGAACACACGCTGCGGCAAGATATCCAGCACGGTGCGGAGAAACTCGCGCGACTCGCGCAGCTCCAGCGCTGCTTGCTTGCGTTGCGTAATATCCTGCGCCACACCGATGATCATCTCCGGCGTGCCGTTCTCGGACACTACTCGGTTGAGCATCACGTCGACCCAAACGACGTGGCCGTCCTTGTGAATGAACCGTTTCTCTACGTGAAAGCCGCCGCCCTCGGGCCCTGCCAACTTGACGAATTCTGCGTAATTGCAGGCTCGATCCTCCGGATGGGTAATGTCGTCCCAACTCAATTGGTAAAGCTCCTCGGCCGAGTAACCAACCATCTCGCAAAATTTCGGATTTACTCGTGCCATGCAACCTGTGCCGGCAAACGACTGACTCAGGCCGACACTGGCGGAGTCGAAGAAAACACGGAAGCGCTGCTCGCTTTCAGATAAAGCTCCCAGCATCTTCTGCCTCTCCGTGACGTCGCGTACCAAGGTGAGGAAACAATCGCGCCCGCCGATTTCCACTCGCGTAACACGCGCCTCGGCGGGATAACGAGTTCCATCCTTGCGCAGGTTGTAGCCTTCACGCGTAATTGTTTGGCCAGGCTTGAGTGAGTGCCAGTGACTTAACATCTCATCTTTTGTACGGCCGCTCAAAAACTCCCAGCAGTACAGTTTGAGCAACTCTTCGCGGCCATAGCCGAGAACATCGATCAAGCGTTGATTGACGTCGATGATTCGCCCTTCCTCGTCAAAAAGAGCGACGAGATCGCCGGCTTGATCGACAACGGTTCGAAACTTGACTTCGCTCGCGCGCAGCGCGGCTCCGGTGGCTTTTCTCTCGGAGATATCTATGGCGTAGGTGACTCGCGAAGCTGGCCGGCCTTTTTCGTCTCTGACCAGCGTCATTTCGAAAAGCACTGGGAAGCGCGAGCCGTCCTTGCGCAAGTGCTCGAGCTCGAAAACCACATGGTCCTTATCTTCGAGCCGCTGTATTACTTCTTTCATTTCTTCGTGCCGGTCGGTTGGAATGAGCGTCGCAAAAGGCTTTCCGATTAACTCATCCACCGTGTAGCCACGCTGGCGCGCAAAGGCGGGATTGACACGAGTCAATGTGTTCGTCCTCACATCGCTCATCGACATCCCGAAAGCCGCCGTTTCGAAAATATGGGCCCACTGCTGCGCAACTTTCTCGGCCTGTTTTCGTGTCGTAATCTCTTGCGCAAAGCCCTGCCAGAGAATGCTGCCATCGCCTTCTGGTTCGGGGACGGCGGCCGCTTCAATCCAAATCTCTCCTTTGGTCGGGTGTTGAATGCGCCATTGCGCTACCGCCGACCGCAGTGTGCGCGCCGAAACTTCAATAGCTTCGTAGACTCGCGGCAAGTCATCGGGGTGCATGGTTTGGAAAAACGCCGTGGCATCTTGAGCGAGATCGTCGCTGGACAATAACGGAAAATACTCTTTGAAGAGCGCACCGGTGTAGGGCAAACTCGTCGCGCCATCCGGGGCGCGGCGAAACGAAAAAACCACGCCGGGCATGGCGTCGGCAATTTTTTCACCCTCGCGTCAGCTTCAAGCCTCACGCGCAGCGCTTCTTCTTGCCACTTCTGCCGGTCGATCTCGATGTTGGTGCCGAACCATTTGACGATCTTGCTGTGGCCGTCGCGCTGTGGCGTGGCCCGGCTCTTGAACCAGCGGTAAAATCCGTCCGCGCCGCGGATGCGAAATTCGCCGTCGAAGATCTCCTCGTTTTCGAGCGCGCACCGCCAGCCTGCGCGCAAAGCCTCCAGGTCTTCGGGATGAACGAGTTTTTGCCAACCCCAGCCGACCTGTTTTTCTGCCGGTAGACCGGTGTGCGCGACCCACTGCGGACTGACATAGTCGCAGCGACCATCCGGCGCGGCCGTCCAGACGAGCAACGGCAGCGCCTCGACGAGCTCACGAAAATGATTTTCGTTAAGCACGGCACGCACCTGTAGCGGTTTGTCTAGCACCCATCACACGTTTCATCGGTTGGGATGAAAACGACTTAAGATGTCATTGTAAAACGAAGGATGTCTAAAAACTGACGCGGCAATGTCGCCTAGTTTTTGACACCGAGGAAACCGGCGCGCACTAACTAAAGCCTTATGTCGATGTTGTCGACTGTTCTACATGAAGGAACAAAAATGCTCTTGATCGAGGTGAGTTATGCCAGATGGCGCCCTCAAAGCACTCGTCATTGACGACAGCCCCACCGATCAGTTGGCGCTTTCACAACTTTTGACGGACAAGCTCGGTTTTGCCGTCGAAACAGCCGACGATGGTATGGCAGGGCTCGATCGGCTTTCGTCGCAATCTTTCGATCTGGTTTTTCTCGATCTCACGATGCCGGTCATGAGCGGCGTCGAAGTGCTTTCGGAGATCCGCGTTTGGTCCGAACCGCGGAGCTACCGGGGGTCGTCATCTCCGGCAACACCGATCGCGCCACCGTGAAGTCGCTTTTGGAATTGAAAATTTCCGACTACGTCATCAAACCCTTCAACGCCGACACGCTCACCAAACGGCTCGAACCAACACTTAGCCGATTTCATCGCGCCGCGCCTGCACCCAACAGTTTAGATATGCCCAGTGAGAACGCCGCACTTGCCAGCCACAAACCAGTCGCTCTAGTTGCCGGCGGCGACGCCAATTTTCGCCACTTCTTTGTTTCGGCGGCGAGTGATCTCTTCAATGTCGTCGAAGCTGTCAACGGCGCCAAAGCGCTTGCGGCGGTTTTGCGGCAAACTGTACACGCCGGGCATCCCCACGGCTACCGAACAAGGCGAAGAAGTGCGCGGCGGTTCAGCGGAACGGTTAGCGTTATATGCCGGCGACGACATCGAGTTTGTCGTCAGCCTTGAGAGAAGACAGCTCGGCCAGTCTTAAACATTGCCATGGCGACCGAACAGGAGATCACGGGCAAGATCCAAGAGTGGGTCCGCAACTGCGGCGAAAACTTCGCCACAAAGCTGATCGCCACCTATGTGCGCGATGCCAGCAAGCGACTCGCCGACATCCACCAAGCGCACGCCAGCGGCGATCGAGCTCTGCTCACGAGATCGGCCCACACGATGAAGTCGAGCAGCGGCCAGGTAGGGGCCATGGCGGTTTCAGAGTCAGCCAAGACCATCGAGTTGGCGTCGCGCGCGGCAAAGTTTGAGGAGGCTGGCGCAGTGTTGCCGGCGCTGGACGCAGAGTTTGCCGTCGCGAAAAAAGTCCTCGAGGCGATCGGCGCTAGTCCGTCGGCCTAGTGCCTTTGCACTCCGGAAAATTTGAGCAGCCCCAAAACTGTGAGCCGGCGTGCGAGCCTTGGCGCGCTGTGCGCAAGGCCATGGGCTTTGCGCATTGTGGGCAGTTGGGTGCGAGTCGACCTGACGGATCAGTCGCATCCGACCGATCCGACGGATTTTTGCTCTTCGCCCGTTCAGCTCGCCGCGCTGCGGCGAGCTGCTAGAGGTTGCCGCGGCGCGGCTCCCTTCGGCGATATTCTGCCGGCCGCTGCGCGCGGCCTGCACCATCTGGTCGTGGGTGCGCGAGCGCTTGGAAACAAAACGCTCGCAGAAAGAGACGGTCCCGTCATACACGACCGTGGTCACCTGCAAGCTGCGCAACTCGCGGTAACCACCGCTAGGTCGGAGTCTCCGTGAAGATCCGACCGATCGGTCGGATCCGTCGGATCCGTCAGATTCTTTTGTTCTCAAAGCGCATCACTTGATCGCCTCTTGCGCCTGAAGTTCCGCAATCTGTTCTTTACTCAGCCCCAAGATCTTGCCGAACACCTCGTCGTTGTTAGCGCCGATCCACGGCGCCGGCCGCGCTGCGTCCGCTTTTGACAGCGACGGTAGCGCCGGCAAGCCATGATGGGTGATCTTGCCCCAGGGCTGCGCCTCGGTCTCGACAATGTGGCCGCGCGCGCGCAGGTGAATGTCGTGAAACAAATCTTCGCCAGAAGATGGCACGCCGGCCGCGGTGCCAGCCTCCTGCAGCAAACGAAAGGCTTGCTTGGGCGTGTTCTTGCGCGTCCACTCGGAAAGTTTTTTGTCGAGGTCGTCTCTATGTTGCTTGCGCCCTTCTTTCGTGGCGAACTTCGCGTCCGCCGCCCAGCTCCCCACCAGCCCCGCCATCGCGCGCCACTCTTCGTCACTGGCGCAGGCGATGATGATCCAGTTATCTTCACCCGCGCAGGGATAGACGCCGTAGGGCGCGTAGCACTCGCCAAGAATTTCCCGGTAGCCCATGGCGTCCCACTCGTTGCCGTTGACGGTGTAATCGAGAATCGCCGGTCCCATCATCGCGCCCTGGGCTTCGAGCATGCCGCCTTCGATGAACTGACCTTGGCCGGTGCGGGCTTTGTATTCCAACGCAGCGAGCACACCCATCGCCATGGTCACCGACCCGACGCGGTCGGGCCAGGCGATTTTGCAGCGGGTTTCCATCGGCGAATCGGGATAGCCCCAGAGGCGCATGATCCCCGTATAGGCGAGGAGCTGCCAGCCCCAGGCAACCCAAGATTTGAGCGGCCCAGTAAGTCCCCAGCCGGGCATGACGGCTTGGACAATGCCAGGATTGATCTTTTGCAGCACGTCGAAGCTGAAACCGAGCCGCTCGACAACACCGGAGCTAAAATTATCGACCACCACATCCGACTTGGCGACCATCTGTTTGAACAGCTCTTTACCCTGCGGATTGCGCAAGTTGAGCGTGCAGCCAAGTTTGCCGCGGTTCATGCAGGCGTGCACCGCCGCTTCACGTTCTTTACTAGGGATCGTGCCGGTCTCGATCTTCAAGATCTCCATGCCGTAGTAGGCGAGCAGTTCCGTACCCAACGGTCCAGCGTACTGCTGAGTAAGATCGGCCATGCGCAAACCTTGCAACATGGGTTCCCGATCACGAGCACGCTCACGAGTCACGGCGGGTTTGAATGTCGCATTTGCAAGCTCGGCAAGAATCTCCTTGCGATGCTGATCGAGCAGCGGCGCCGGGCGGCGCACGCGCATGGGCGTCAGTGACAGGCGCATGGGCGCGCCCGGTGCTTTGTATTTGCCGATCACCGGATGATCGATTTCCTGCAGCCACTGGCGCTCGCGATTCTGCTCGCAGTTGACGAACTGGCCGATGGTGTTGAGCGGCGCGGCGGCGAGATGGCGCGCCTGCGCCTGGTTAGCGAAATCATCGGCGTCAAACTGGCCGATGAATTCGGCAAAAGCCTTGGCGACCTCTGCGGAATGTTGATCTCGGTAACGTGGGTTTTCCCACTCCGGCCCGGCGAGACACTTGTCGGTCATCCAGTTTTGCGCGAACTCCTTCCACATATGCGGCATGTTGGTGGTGAAGTGGACGTAGCGCCCGTCCCTGCAGCGATAGATATTCGTCCCCGCGCCACCGTAGGCCTTGCCCCCGGGCCGTCGCTCGAAGCGGTTCTCGCGCGTGTAGCGCGCCACGCTGCTGCTGTTGCAAAACGTCAGCGCCTCTTGCAGCGACATGTCGATGCGCTGCCCGGCACCAGTCTCGCGCGCGTGGCGCACGCCGGCGAGCGACAACATCGCCGCCATGGTGCCGGCCATTTGATAGGCAAGATGACTCGGCGCCGTGCATTGGCCCTTGTTATCGTCGCCCTGACCGAAGAGAAACCCACCAGTCGCGTTGGCGATGGCATCGCTGCCCTTGTAATGGCGATAGGGCCCAGTGCGGCCAAACGGCGTGATCGACACGATCACCAGATGGGGAAAGTCGTTACGAAACTTCTCATCGCTAAAGCCATGTTTTTCCAACCCACCGAGCGGCGTCGCTTCGATCAACAACTGCGCGGACTGCAATAGTTTGACCAACACCTCGCGGTCCGAGCCATTGGCCAAATCAAGCGCGATGCTGCGCTTGTTGGTGTTGGCGTGCATGAACGTCAGGCTGCGCTCGCGATCGACGATGTTGCCGGCAAACGGCGCCAAGAGGCGACTGGGATCACCGGTAGGCGGCTCGACTTTGATGACGTCGGCGCCCAGATCGGCCAACTGCCGCGCTGCATAGGACGCCGGAATATCGCCCAGCTCGATTACGCGCAGATGACCGAGCGCGCTGTCTGTGTTGTTAGGTTCTGCCACAAATCACCTGTGTGCTGTGTGAAAAAACTCATTCACAACGAAGGCACGAAGATCACGAAGAGGAAAACCCTTTTCCGAACTTCGTGTCCTTCGTGCCTTCGTGGTGCAAAAATCTTTTTCTACTTGCTTAGATCCACGACGACGCGCCCGCGGACGGCGCCTTTCAAAATCTCATCGATCTTCGGATTCAACCCGTCGAGCGAAACTTCCGTGACAATCTTCGACAGATCGATGCTCCACTCACCCGCCAATTTGTTCCACGCCATCTGGCGCGCGCGCATGGGGATTTCCACCGAGTCGACGCCGAGCAGACTGACGCCGCGGAGAATAAAGGGAAAGACGTTGATGTTGAGCTCGTGCGACATGGCGTTGCCGCAGGCCGCCACCGAGCCGCCGTATTTGGTCGTTTTCAACGCGGTCGCGAGAATATTGCCGCCGACGGTGTCGACGACGCCGGCCCAGCGCGGCTTCTGCAGCGGCCGCCCGGAAGTGTCGTTGGCTTCCTCGCGGGAAATGATCGTGGTCGCGCCCAGTCCTTTGAGGAAATCGCCTTCGCTGCCTTTGCCGGTCGCCGCGACGACGTTAAAGCCCAACTTCGCAAGCATCGCCACGGCGATGCAGCCGACGCCGCCGGTGGCGCCGGTCACCAACACTTCGCCCGAGTCTTTGGTCAGGCCGCTCGCCATGAGCCGAATGATACACAGCGCCGCGGTCAAACCGGCGGTGCCGTAGCCCATGCTGTCTTTTAGCGACAAATCTTTCGGCAGCTTGGCGGCCCACAGCGCCGGCACGCTCACGTACTGACCGAAACCGCCGGAGGTGTTCATGCCGAAGTCGAAACCGGTCACCGTCACTTCGTCGCCGGCGTTGAACAGCCGCGTCGTCGAGTCCGCCACCACACCGGCGGCATCGATGCCAGGTGTGTGCGGGTATTTGCGCGTCACGCCTTTGTTGCCGGTGGCCGACAAAGCATCTTTGTAATTCAACGAAGAGTATTTCACCTCGATGATCAGTTCGCCGGCGGGCAAATCGTTCAATGCCTTTTGTTTAATCTCGCGCGGAAAGGTTTTTTCTGCGGTCTCGGAAACCACCATCGCTTTAAAGGTCTGCGGTAAAGCCATGCTTTGACTCCTAATTTTCGAATGAGTTAGCGCACAGTCAGCGACTATCGGATGTAACTCGAAACTGCAAGGGCTTGAGTGGCTTGCAATAGAGACGGCATTCGGGGCAAATAAAAGATGGAGGAGACACTTTCATGGCACAAGCAAAAACCGGCGGACTGGAAGGCATCATCGCGGGCAGCACAGCCATCGCCACGGTCGAAAAGGAAGGCAAAGGACTTTACTATCGCGGCTACTCGATCAACGACTTGGCAGAGCATTCGACTTTTGAAGAAGTCGCCTATCTACTGCTTTACAATCGCTTGCCATCGCAAGACGATCTCAACAGCTACAAGGCTGCGCTGAAATCCTACCGCGGTCTGCCGCCGCAATTGAAAACCGTGCTCGAACAAATTCCGGCGAGCACCCATCCGATGGACGTCATGCGCACCGGTTGCTCGATGCTCGGCACCTTGGAACCGGAAGATCCCGGCAGAAATCAGATCGCCGTGGCCAATCGGTTAACCGGCATTTTCAGCTCGATGTTGCTCTATTGGCACCACTTCGCGACCACGGGCAAGCGCATCGAAACTCAAACCGAAGACGACAGCACCGCCGGCCACTTCCTGCACCTGCTGCATCAGAAAGAACCCGAAGAGTTGCCGCGGCGCGCCATGGACGTTTCGCTGATTCTCTATGCCGAGCATGAGTTCAACGCCTCAACGTTTACCTGCCGCACCATCGCGTCGACGCTGCCGGAGTTTTATTCGGCGATCACCGGCGGCATCGGCGCACTGCGCGGCCCGCTCCACGGCGGCGCCAACGAAGCGGCGATGGAGCTGATCGAACAGTTCGAAACCCCCGACGAAGCGGAAAAAGGCTTGCGCAAAATGCTCGCCGAGAAAAAGTTGATCATGGGCTTCGGCCATCGGGTGTACAAAATTTCCGACCCAAGATCGGACGTAATCAAGGGATGGGCGAAAAAACTTGCCGACTACAAAGGCGACAAGAAACTCTACCCGGTCTCCGAGCGCATCGAGCAGCTCATGCGCAGCGAAAAGAAGATGTTTCCCAATTTGGATTTCTACAGCGCCAGCGCCTACCACTTCATGGGCGTCCCAACCAACATGTTTACGCCGCTGTTCGTAGTCTCGCGCATCACCGGCTGGGCGGCGCATGTTTTCGAGCAACGGGCGGACAACCGTTTGATTCGACCCAATGCCGACTATACCGGACCCGAGCCGCGGCCGTTCACGGCGATCAACAAGCGCTAACGATTCCTTCGTAGAGGCACGGCATGCCGTGCCTCTACACCCAACAAATCATGAGCACCGCAATCTCCAACATCCGTCCCGAGCCCGACAAGATCCTCGTCGACCTCGCCGAGTACGCGCTCAATTATCGATCAACCAGCCGCGCAGCCATCGATACCGCGCGCTATAATTTAATCGACACGCTGGGCTGCGGTCTCCTCGCATTGAATTATCGTGAGTGCGCCAAGCTCCTCGGCCCCGTCGTGCCCGGCGCGGTCTTGGCCAACGGCGCCCGCGTGCCCGGCACCGAGTGGCAGCTCGATCCGGTACAGGCGGCGTTCAACATCGGCGCGATGATCCGCTGGCTCGATTTCAACGACACCTGGCTGGCCGCCGAGTGGGGCCATCCGTCCGACAATCTGGGTGGCATCCTTGCGCTCGCGGATTATCTCGCGCGCACGACGCAAAAATCGTTCACGGTCGACGACGTGCTCCAGGCGATGATCAAGGCGCACGAGATTCAGGGCATCCTGGCGCTGGAAAACAGCTACAACCGCGTTGGACTCGATCACGTATTACTTGTGCGGGTCGCAACAACCGCCGTTGCCACCGCCATGCTTGGCGGCAGCCAAGAACAAATCATCAACGCGCTCTCGAACGCTTGGACCGACGGCGGCGCGCTGCGCGTCTACCGCCACGCGCCGAACACTGGCTCGCGGAAATCCTGGGCTGCCGGCGACGCCACCAGCCGCGGCGTGCGTTTGGCTCTGATGGCACTGCAGGGGGAGATGGGCTACCCATCGGTGCTGACAGCGAAGACCTGGGGCTATTATGATGTCTTGTTCAAAAATAGGCCGTTCACCCTCGGCCGGCCGCTCGGTTCGTATGTCATGGAGAACGTGCTGTTTAAGATTTCATTTCCGGCCGAGTTTCACGCGCAAACCGCCGTGGAATGCGCCATTCAACTCTATCCGAAAGTGAAAGACCGCCTCGACGCCATCGATAAAGTGACTATCACGACCCAGGAGTCAGCGATCCGCATCATCGACAAATCCGGCCCGCTGCATAACCCGGCCGATCGCGACCATTGCATTCAATACATGACCGCCATCGGCCTCATCTTTGGCGAGCTGACCGCGGACCACTACGAAAACAAGATCGCCCAGGACCCGCGCGTCGATCGACTTCGCGCGCTCATGACCTGCGTCGAAGACCCGCGCTACACGAAAGAGTATTTAGACGCCGACAAGCGCTCCATCGCCAACGCCGTGCAAGTCTTCTTCAAAGACGGCAGCAGCACCGACAAAGTCGCAGTGGAATATCCCATCGGCCATCGCCGCCGCCGCGCCGAAGGCATGCCGCTGCTGGTGAAGAAATTCGAAGAAAACCTGGCGTCGCGTTTCAAAGCGCCGCAGTGCAAAGCGATCTTAGATTTGTGCAACGATGCGGCGCGGCTCGATGCGACCAGTGTAGACAAATTTACAGATATGTTAGCGTCTAGGGTCTAGAGTCTAGCGTTTGGTGTTGTCCGGAAACCCTAGACGCGAGACCCCAGACGTTAGACGCCCAACGGAGACCCCATGACCCCGCGCCAAACTCTGAAACAATTATTCAAGCGCAATAAATTATTAGTCGCCCCCGGCTGCTTCGACGGCATGTCGGCGCGGCTCGTGCAAGAAGCCGGCTACGAAGCCGCGTATCTCAGCGGCGGCGCGGTGGCGCGCAGCATGGGCATTCCCGATATCGGGCTCGTCACCATGTCGGAAAACATCGAGCGCGCCGCGCAGGTGACTTCGGTGGTGAAGATTCCAATCATCGCCGACGCCGACACCGGCTACGGCAACGCGGTCAATCTCGTTCGCACGGTGCGCGAGTTCGAGCGCGCCGGCGTGGCGGCGATCCACATCGAAGATCAGATCACGCCCAAGCGCTGCGGGCACCTGGACGGCAAAGAAGTGATTCCGCTCGCTGAGATGGAAAACAAACTGCAAGCCGCACTGGCGGCACGCACCGATCCCGATTTCTGCATCATCGGCCGCACCGACGCGCGCGGCCCCAACGGCTTCGAAGACGCGATCAAACGCGCCAACGCGTTTGCCAAGCTCGGCGTCGACGCGATTTTCGTCGAAGCGCCGCAGACCGAAGAAGAGCTGGCGGAGATACCGCGCCGCGTGCCCAACGTGCCGTTGTTAGTGAACGTCTTCAAAGGCGGCAAGACGCCGATGCTGCCGGTGGAGCGCCTAGAAAAGATCGGCTATCGCATCGCCATCTACCCGTCGGAAACCCAACGCGCCGGCATCTACGCCATGCGCATGGCGCTGGGACTATTGAAGAAAGAAGGCACGACCGAATCGATGGACGCGGCGCTGACGACGTTTAAAGAGCGCGACCAAATCGTTGCCTTAGAGGAGTGGCAGAAACTCGAGCGGCAGTTTATGTCGGTGGAAGAGTAATTCACCACGAAGGCGCGAAGGCCACGAAGTTCGGAAAAAGTATTCTTTTTTCTTACCTTCGTGCTCTTCGTGCCTTCGTGGTGAACAATCCGAATCCGAAACTTTGCGTCCTTTGCGGCTTGGCGCGAGGCAATTCCGCTTCGAATCTATTGCCCGAACATTTCGCGAAACTCTTTGATCGTCGCGTTGAATTGCGCGCCGGTTTCCAACGGGTTGATCGCCAGCTTTAATTTCGACTACTCCATGCGCGGCGAGTTAACCCTTGCGCCATTGAATGTCTTGTTTTGCGATGGCGCGCATATATTTTTGCGCCCGCTCGGGGCCCCAGGCTTTGTGCAGCGTGCCGTACCAGGAATATTGTTCCTGATCGATGGAAACTTTGCCCTTCCACTTGGAGTCGAGCTGAAACTAGTTTTTTGAACTAGACAACGCCGGGGCACTGAAGTATGGAGGACCTAACGTCGTAGCAAGGAGAATCCCATGGCCTTCAATCTCATCGAGACCACCATCGACCAAGTGCACGCCGCCTATAAATCCGGCGAGCTCACCTGCCGCCAATTAGTGCAGATGTACCTCGACCGCATCGACGCGCTCGACCAAAAGGGGCCGGCGATCAACTCGGTCATTTCGCTCAATCCCGACGCGCTCAAGGAAGCCGATCGCCTTGACGCCGCCTACAAAGCGTCCGGCCCGGTGGGCCCGCTGCACGGCATCCCGATCATCATGAAGGACCAGGGCGACGCGACACCGATGCCGACGACCTTAGGCTCGCTGCTGTTCAAAGACTACGTGCCGGCGCGCGATTCCTTCGTCGTCGACAAATTGAAAAAAGCCGGCGCGATTATTATCGCCAAAGCGACCCTCGGCGAGCTAGGCGGCGGCGACACCCACGGTTCCCTCTTCGGCTCTACGAAAAACCCCTACGACCTCGAACGCACCGCGGGCGGATCGTCCGGTGGCTCGGGCGCCAGCGTGTCGGCAAATTTTTGCACCGTCGCGGTCGGCCAGGAAGGCTTCGCGTCGATTCGCCGGCCGTCGACGTGGAACGGCGTCTCGGGCATGCGCCCGACGGCGGGGTTTGTCAGCCGCAGCGGCGTCTACGCCGGCTGGCCATCGGTCAACGGCTCGCTCGGACCCATGGCGCGCACGCTAACCGATCTCGCCAAACTGTTGGATGTCATGGTCGGCTACGATGCCGAAGACCCGGTCACCGCCCGGGCGGTCGGAAAAGTCCCCGACAGCTTCACCAAATTTCTCAACAAAGATGGCTTGAAAGGCGCGCGCATCGGCATCCTGCGCGAGTCCATGGGCTATGACGCCGAGCCGGGCTCGGAAGACTTCAACAAGATCGGCGAAGTGTTCGAGCGCGCCATTGGTGAATTGAAAGCCGCCGGCGCGGTGATCGTCGACCCGATCGTTATCCCCGATTTGAAAGCGCTGCTGGCTAAGCGGGCAGGCAGCTTCGCGGACGATGAAGAATCTTTCCGCAATTATTTTGGCCGCAGCGGCACGATGCCCTACGCCTCGCGCGCCGAGGCGATGAAGAATCCCGACTTCAAAAAAGTCGTCAAAGGCTCGCAGGACCGCTGGAGCCGCGATCCGAAACCGGAAGCCAACTACGGCTACCTCGTCGCCCGTGAGCAGCTCATGACGAACCTGCTAACCGTGATGGCCGACAATAAGCTCGACGCCATCGTCCACAAGTCCGTCGAGCACCAACCGACGCTGATCAAAGACGGCATCAACCCGCCCTACGTCGACCAAAAGGGCGCGCCGCACATCAATACATTCTTAGTTTACGTGCCGAGCGTAGTGGTGCCCGCCGGGTTTACCCGGGACAACCTGCCCGGCGGCATCACATTTTTGGGTCGCCCCTACGACGACGGCAACATGATCAAGTTCGCCTACGCCTACGAGCAGGCGACGCACCATCGCAAGCCGCCGGCGAGCGTTACCGGGCTGTAGATCTATTGACCCCAAAAGGAACATGCTTCGACAATCTCAGCATGAACGGGTCCGGGGAATTTACGCGCATTTTAATCCGTTCGTCCTGAGCCTGTCGAAGGACTCCAAGAGACGAGGTCCCATGAAATTCATGCGCTTATACGCCGGCAGCGATGGCCAGTCGCACTTCGAAGAATTCGACAAAGCCAAAGCCGCGCCATTTCTCAACGACACAAAAGCAGCAACGAGTTATCTCATCCGCGATGACTTCGCGCCCCATATCGTGAACTTTCATTGCGCGCCGCGGCGTCGCTTTGTCATCACGCTGCGAGGCAGCGTCAAAATAGGTCTGGGCGACGGTAGCAACGAGACCTTTCAACCCGGCGATATCTTTCTCGCCGAAGACACCACCGGCCAGGGCCACACGGCGACGCCGACGAATTGGATTAGACTGTACGTGAACCTCGACTGATCTTTGGAATCAAGTCGGAATCGGTAGGTTGGGTTAGCGCAGCGTAACCCAACGATTCTAATCTCGCTTTACGCCATGAACACAATTCGTTTCGTTGACACGACTTTACGCGACGGCCAACTGAGCCTCTGGGCGTCGAACATGACCACCGGCATGATGCTGCCGGTTGTCGAAAACATCGACCGCGCCGGCTTTGAAGGCATCGAGCTTTTGTCCTCGGCGTTTTTCAAAAAAGCCGTGCGCGATCTGAAGGACGATCTCTGGCAGCGCGCTCGTTTGGTTTCCCAGCGCGTCAAACAGACGCCGCTGCGCTCGATTCGCAGCCGCAGCATGCTCGCCTTTCAGATCACGCCGCCGGCGGTCGCCGAACTGTGGTTGGAACGGTTGGCCGCCAACGGCATCAACGAGCTGCGCACCTCCGACCCATCGAACACTCCCGAATACTGGTCGATCGCCGTTAAGACCGCCAATCAAGTCGGGCTGCGCACCATCCTGAATATTATTTATTCGATTTCGCCCAAGCACACCGACGAATATTTTACCGCGCGCTTCCGCGCCGCGGCCAAGCTCAAACCGTATCGGCTATGTTTCAAAGACCCGGGCGGTCTGCTCACGCCCGAAGCGACCAAGCGCCTAGCGCCGATTTTATTGCGTGAAGCCAACGGCATTCCCGTCGAGTTTCATACCCACTGCAACACCGGTCTAGGCGCGATCTGCTGCCTCGAAGCGATCAAAGCCGGCATCACGTCGATTAACACAGCGATCCCGCCGCTCGCCGACGCGTCGTCGAATCCGTCGATCTTCAATGTCGCCGCCAACGCCCGCGCCCTTGGCTATCGCACCGAAGTTAACGAAGAATTATTGAAGCCGGTGGAAAAACATTTCCGCGCCGTGGCGCAGGAACAGAATTTTCCCGTCGGCAAACCGTTGGCTTACGATGCCTTTCATCCGCTGCATCAGGTGCCGGGCGGCATGATTTCCAATTTCCGTTTTCAGTTGGGCAATCTCGGCAAGCTCGACCAGCTGCCGGAGGTGCTCGAAGAAGTCTCGAGCGTGCGCGCTGAGTTCGGCTACCCAATCATGGTGACGCCCTACTCGCAATTTTTCGGCGTGCAGGCGGCGATCAACGTGATGGTCGGCGAGCGTTACAAGCAAGTCACCGATGAAGTGCTGCTCTACGCGTTGGGGTTCTGGGGCAAAGAGGAAGCCGAATCCATCGAGCCAAACTTAAAAGACCGACTTCTGGCGACACCACGCGCGAAAGAATTGGCCAAGACCAAGGCCCCGAAGATGACGGTCAAACAATTCCGCGCCAAATTCGGCGGCACCGGAGTCACTGACGACGAAGCGATCCTGCGCTTCTTCGCCGGCGAAGAATATGTCGACGCGATGAAAGCCGCCGGCCCGGTGAAAGAGTATCGGCCCCAACAACACTCGTTGGTGTCACTGATAGAAGAGTTAGCGAGGCGAAAAGACTCCAACCAGGTCTATATCAAACGCGGTGATCTAACCCTGCAGCTGCGGCGCTAGCATAGTTAGTAGACGAACCCCATACAGCCATTCACCCGCCGCAAGCCCCTCAAAGCGCTGCGCGCCGAATCTTTGACGGCAAAAGAGCGACAGGCGATACCATCCAAGCAAAACTGACCCATGGTCCCGGCAACAACGCCGCCCTCGGCGGGCTCAAAGTTGCCGCACGGCCATCGGCCACGGAAGATTTGCACGAGATCCACGCGGAGTCTTTGATTCCTCAAGAACACCTCGAACCCATTCGCCAAGAAGCCAAGGTCATCACGGAAGCGGCGTTCAGCTTATGAAACGGTGCGGCACGGGCCTTGCGTGTTGCCACCACCAGGGGAGGAACAGCCATGGAACCGGTGGAATTACTCAGCGATGAAGCGATCGCGCAACTACAGCAGATGATGGAAACGCCGCTTGAAGATCAGGCGTCACATTTCGAACTAGCCCTACTCGGCAACATCCTGGAGAGCGGCGTTCAGTCACTGAAAAATGCTGCGAAAGACGAGAAAACCTGCGAAGTCGTCCTCTTCCAGATCATCAAGAACGCCTTCGTGCTCGGCCGCAATCACCAGGGGCAACTGCTCTAGCGCAAGGGAGCCAACTTTGTGACGGTTTCAATTGACCGGCGCACCTGTCGCTCTGCCAGCGTTGGTTTCTTTGCCGCTCTTTAGATGTAGCAACGGCGACGGTGTCAGCAGAGGCCGCAGCTTTTTCATCTGTTCCAGCGTCGAATCGATCATCCACTGCTCCGGCGCAATCGGCAGCGCTTGGTGCAGCAGTTCTTTAGATTTCTCTTCCTCATCGAGCCCCAGATACGCCTCGGCCATGGTCGCCAGCACCCAGTAGCGCGAGCGGCGATATTCCAGATGCGCCGGCGATTTCGCGTCCGGCTCGTTCGCCGGGCTGTTGTTCGTTAGCCAATCTTCACAAAGCGCCAACACTTCCTGGCGCACGCGCCGCGCCTGCACGTAATCGGCGATCGCCTCGGCGGGGTCGAGGTGGTTCACCGCGCGGATGTTTAGCAGGTACGCCACGTTAATGCCGTTGTAGTAATCGTTGCGCAGATAGAAGCCGCGCCGATAGGCGCGCACCGCTTCGTCGAGATCGCCGGGATTTTTGGTTTCCTCCCAAAGATGTTTGTGGATCGAGCCCCACGGGCCGAGGGTCTCGGTGTCGTGGGAATTGTGCGGGTTCAAACTAACCAGCAGATCGCGCCCTTCGTTGAGCGCGTCTGTTGGCGTCGGATGCTTGCTTTTTACCGTCACCAGCGCCAGGCGATGGAGCACGTATGGATCTTCCGCAACCGGCTGAGTTTCCGACGCGGCAGATTTCCTCATATTGCGAATCACGCTCAGCAAACTCTTTGCGGCGTTGAAGTCGCCCTTCTTTTGCGCTTCGTCGACTTCTTGCATCACCGCGCTGTGCGTGGCCGCGACCATAAGGCTACTCGAAGAAGCGCGCCAATTCGCCGCTGCGCCGCCCGACTGTTCCACGTTGCTCTGTGCCGCCGCTTGAACCATCGCGGAGATGGACGGCGGATTGGGCCCTTTGAGAAAAGTATACACCGGGCTGTCTTCCGGACGCGGGGTCTTGTCCATGATTTCTTTGATCGCCTTGGTCAACGCCTCGCGAAAGCGCATCACCTCTTCGAAGCCAATGTCCTCGCCCAGGTGATGATACTGGCGCACGGCGACGTGGTTGACGTCGAAGGGAAACGCTTTGATGCCGTCCTCGGCGATCACTACCGTCGTGTAGGGCCGCAGAGCGTGGCGCACGCCGAGCTCATAGAAAGCGTTTTTGTTCGACGTCGACAGATCCGCCACCACCACATCGGCTTTTAGCAGTTGCTCATACATCGGCACATCGATGAGGCCGGAGTGGACGATCTCATCGGCGCGGATGCATTCAAGCTCCGCCGCCTGCACGGCGGGCTTGATCATGTTTCTGTAGGACTTGTCGAGATCGAGTGTTCGGCCGGTCTCGAAGTCAGTCTTCTTGCCAAACCCCATGACCACAAAACAAGTTCCCTTCGTATCTCTGCTGGCATCGGCCATATCCCGGTTCCTTCCCTGGTGGCGATCTAGTCTCGACTCGGGAGATTATAGCGCAACTTCGCTTCGGCAGGTAGGACAAACTAAATGGCAGGGAGCCAGAGAGGTGAGCGGAGCAAGCCGTTGTCCGGCTCCGAACTAGTGTAGTGTTTCAGTAATAACCGTGCTTATTGTTGTGACACGCTCGCCTGTTTTTCACCACGAAGATCACGAAGGGACACGAAGTTCGGAAAAGAATTCACTGTTTTCTTCTCTTACCTTCGTGTACTTCGTGCCCTTCGTGGTGAAAATCCCCCTTCGGGCTCCAGCCACAAACTTGGCATAAGGTACAATCAGCGTGAGACAGTGCACCAGTTCTCAGTGCTGCGAAACAAACTCGGCGATGGTTTTGTAGTTGCGCCGATTCATCACGCGCTCGACCCAGGCGCGGATGCGCGGATAGCGCGCCGGCAGGCCGACACCGAGATCGATCTGGCGCGCCATGTTGGGCGTAAAAGCGATGTCGGCGAGGCTGTAACTGCCGACCAAATAATCTTTGCCGGCAAGCTCGTCTTCCAAGCGTTGAAACATCGGTTGCAAGGAATCGAACGCTGCGTCGATCTTAGCGCGATCCCGTTCTTCCTTTTTCACGCCGCGCGTCGCCGCTGAGATCACTTTCATAGCCGGATAAAGATGATTGTCGCGAAAGTCTTCGAGCAGGCGCACCCTGCAGCGCGCGCCGACCTCCTTCGGCAGCAGCGGCACCTGCGGGTAGGCTTCTTCGAGATATTCATTGATGATCGTCGACTCGTAGATAACGATGCCGTTGTCTTCCATGGCCGGCACCAAACCGTAGGGATTGATCGCCAAATACTCCGGCCGCTTCTGCTCGTTCTTGCGCAGGTTCACCAGCACCGACTCGTAGGGCAGATTTTTTTCTGCCAGCACAAGCCGGACTTTCTGACAATTGCTCGACGGTGGATATTCGAATAAACGGATCATGCGTTGTCTCCGCTAAATGTTAGAAAAGCGGGCGACCGGCCGCTACGTAATGAGACCATGTCTCGAGTGTCATTCTGAGCCGAAGGCGAAGAATCTGCTTCGTGCAACCGCGCGCAAAAGCAGATCCTTCGCTTGCGCTCAGGATGACAAAACGACTAGTTTTCTCCATTGCCACACAGTCTCACGTTGCTGACAATTCGGCGTCACGGTTTGATCAACAGCGAATCCCGCGCCTCTTCCTGCTTGGCTTTCTCCTGCGACATGAAAATCGCAAAGCTCTTCTGCACGAGCCCGGTCAAAAACGACACATCGAGCGGCCCCGGGTCCCCTTCTTTGACTTGCAACGCGACAGCCAGCGCCAGTTTCGCTTGATCGGGCCGCTTGGTCTCATGAAAGTAGAGCGCCATATCTTCCATGCGCCGCGCAAAGCCGGCGCCGTTGTCACCGCTGCAGAGTTGTTTCACCGCATCGCGCACGATGGCCGATAGCCGCTCCTCCTTCTGCATCGGATTTAACACCAGCCGGCTGCTGCGCGCTTCGTCGATCTGGCCCAAAAAACCCTGCATCCACGCGTCGGTCAAAATCCAGTAGCGCAGCTCCGGCTCGCCCAATAATCGGTGCGAAGTCTCGCGCCAGCCGCCTTCGCGGGCATCGGCAGCATTCATGCGCTGATAGATCGGATGTTGTTGTTCCTTCGGTTTGCCAGTGCCGATCATCGAGCGCAGCTCATGAAAATTTTCCAAGCCGCTCTGGCCGCGCGCCTTGGCTCGCTCGTAGCCTTCGTAAAGAACATGGTCGGCATATTCCCAGGGAACCGCGATCATGCTCACGTCATGCTGCTCTTTGATCTCGTCCATCATACTGCGCAGCTCTTTGCGCTTCATATGCATGCCGCCGACGCGCAGCAGGCCTTGGCTGTCGTGCAGCATCGCCTGGATGACTTGCAGCCCATGGCCGGCGTGCGGCTTGACGACCCACAACAAACGCCCGCCGCCGCCATCGACCGCCGACATGTAGGCCTCGACTTCCAAGGACCGCTCGAAGATCGCCGGCTTGCTGTCGCCGGCCGGTTCCTCGGCAGCTTTGAAACCCTTTTGCGCCAACTTGAAAAGCGCGCGTTTGATTTCTCTCTTGGTGTCTTTGCTCGCCGCTGCGCCTTCTAATTCACGCAGTGCGGCCAGCGCAGATTCATCGGCAATCTTGCCGAGCAAGTAAGCCGCCGCGAGATCGGTCGCCGCTTCCCGGCCAAACGTTTGCTTTAGCTGCGAGATAGTTTGTGCCGAAGGGTTTTCCAGCGAAACACCGGCCTGCTTCAGTATATCGAGACCTCTCTTGAGCAGCTCTTCGTGAAGATCTTTCTTGGCCAAGTACGTTCCTTTCCAAGCAAAGTTGGCCTACAGATCGCACAATTCCACCGACTTTCCAACCGACCGAACTGTTGCCTATCGCCTCTCGTCGATTGCCTGCTCGATTCCTTGACTTGACGGTCGATGCCGGTTAAGTGATTGAGTTGATTCTGCAATTAGGAGGAAGAGTTATGGCAATGATCGAATCGCGGATCGATGGTGGCATCGCCGTTTTGGAAATCAACCGACCGCCGGTCAACAGCTACACCACCGAACTGTTAAAAGAACTGGACGCGGCGATACTCGACGCCCGTTTCAACGATGACGTGCATGCGATTGTTATCACAGGCAAAGTGGAAAAGTTTTTTTCCGCCGGCGCCGACATCAACATGCTCTCCAGCAAGTCCCTCGGCTTCAAGAACAACTTTGCGCTGCACGGCCATGAAGTCTTGATGCGCCTGGAAAACACGCCGAAGATCGTCATCGCGGCAATCAACGGCCACGCCGTCGGCGGCGGTTTGGAAATCGCCATGGCCTGCGACATTAGAATCGCCAAGAAAGAAGGCGGCCGGGTCGGCTTGGCGGAAATCAATTTGGGCGTCATGCCCGGCATGGGCGGCACCCAGCGCCTGCCGCGCCTGGTTGGCAAAGCCCGCGCCATGGAGCTGTGCGCCACCGGCAAAACCATCGCCTTTGAAGAAGCCCTCGACATGGGCCTGGTGCACTACATCTACGAAAAAGACGGCTTCATGGACCAGGTGATGGACTACGCCAAGCAATTCGTGGTGCCGAACAAGAGCAGCCTCGCCGTCGGCAAAGTCAAACGCGCCATCACCACCGGCCTTGAACTGTCGTTGCCCGACGGCCTCGCCTTCGAGCGCGAGCTCCTGGCGCAAACCTTCGGCAGCGAAGACGGGCAGGAAGGCGTCAAAGCCTATCTCGAAAAACGCACGGCACAATTTAAGGGCAAATAGGCTGATTCGTTTCGGGTTTCGCGTTTCGGGTTTCGAGTTTTTTGGAGCTCGGCCAGCTCGATCCTAAGGAACCCGAAACTCGCAACCCAAAACTCGAAACTCAATTGGAGGTTTTCTAATGGCCAAGATGTTCATCGGCGGCGAGTCCGTCGGTTCGGTAACCAACAACACCGCCGAAGTGCGCAACCCCGCCACCGGCGCCACCGTCGACACGGTTCCCCAAGGCAATGACCAAGATGTGCAGCAAGCGATCTCTGCTGCGGAAGAAGCATTTAAAGTTTGGTCGGACGTCTCGCCGGAGGATCGCGGCGTTGCGCTGACAAATGCCGGCGAGTTGATCAAGAAAAACGCTGGCGAGATTGCCCAACTCTTGACCCAAGAGCAAGGCAAGACGCTTTTCGAAGCGGGCTTGGAGATTCACCACTTAGTCCACGGCTTGGAGTTCTACGCCGGTCTCGCCTCGAAGGTCCGCGGCTCCCATGTGCCGCTGCCACAAAAAGGCGCCTACGGCATGGTCGTGCGCCAACCTATCGGCGTCTGCGGCGGCATCGTGCCGTGGAACTTTCCCTTGACACTGATGGGCACGAAATTGGGTCCAGCGTTGGCCGCCGGCAATACGATCATTATCAAGCCGGCCAGCACCACACCGCTGGCAACGATAAAAGTCATTGAGCTCATCGCCCAGGCCACCTTCGGTGAAGGCAAAGCGCAAAAGCAATTGCCCAAAGGCACCGTGAACATCGTCACCGGCCCCGGCGGCAGCGTCGGCGAAGAGCTCTTGCGCAACCCGCGCATTCGCCGCATCGCCTTCACCGGCTCGACGCCCGTAGGGCGCCACGTCATGGAGGTCGCCGGCCGCGAGATTAAACGCGTCACGTTGGAATTGGGCGGCAGCGATCCGATGATCGTCATGGAAGACGCCAATTTGGATTTGGCCGTGAAGATGGCCGACGTCGGCCGCTATTTCAATTGCGGCCAGATGTGTTTGGGCGTGAAACGCTTGTTCCTGCAGGAATCCATCGCCGACAACTTCGTCGGCGGCTTGGTCGAAATCCTCAAAAAGAAAACCGTCGGCAACGGCATGAGCAAAGAGACCCGCATGGGGCCGATTCACGTCGGCTCGCAGCGCCAGGAAGTCGAAGAGCAAGTCGAAGACGCGAAATCGCGCGGCGGCAAAGTGCTGTTCGGCGGCGAGCGCCCGAAGGGCGGCGACTTCGACAAAGGATTTTTCTATCTGCCGACTTTGATGACCAACGTGCCGGAGGATTCCCGGCTAACGAAAGAAGAAGTTTTCGGCCCCGCCCTGCCGGTTTATACTTTCAAGACGCTCGATGAAGCGTTGGAAAAAGCCAACTCTTCGGAGTTTGGTTTGGGCTCGTCGATCTGGACGCGCAACCTCCTCCACGCTAACAAGGCGATCGACAAGCTGCAGGCCGGCAACGTCTGGGTCAACTCGCTGCACTACGGCTACGACGAGCTGCCGTTTGGCGGCGTGAAGTCGAGCGGCGTCGGCCGCGAGCATGGCCCGGAAGCGCTCGATTATTACCTCGAGCCCAAGGGCGTCGTGGTCGTCAACGTCTAAGCCAACACTTGTAAGGGCAGGCCTTGTGCCTGCCCTTACAGAAACGGGCGACCACCGGAAGTCGCCCCTACAACCACTTCTAACGCCCTTTTGACAACCCAACCGACGATCACATAACGTAGTCACAAATTCGCCGCCCACAGAGGAGGTTTCCATGTTTGCCCAACTAAGACATATGGCCATCGTCAGCAGCAACTGCGACCAGGAAGGCGATTTCTATCGCGACGTTTTCGGCTTGAAACGCTCGGCCCTGCAACGCGCCGGCGGAGCGGTCGTCGTCGGTGACGGCTATGTTGGGTTGAACCTAAACCCGCGCGCGCCGGGGCGCCAAGCCGGTTTCGATCACTTCGGCTTCGAGGTTCAAGACGTTGAAGTAGTCTTCGCGCGCCTCAAGGGAAAATATCCCAAATGCGAAGTGCTGAAACGCCCAAGCAACCGTCCCTTTGCCGGCATCAGCATGCACGACCCCAACGGCAATGTGTTCGATTTGTCGCAATTGAACATGGAAAATCGCCGCGACATTTACACCGATAAGGTCGAAGAGCGCAAACGCCGCGTCGGCCATATCGCCCTGCGCTGCGTTGATGCCGACCTGTGCGGCGAATTTTATCGCGACGTGTTCGAGCTCAAAGAATTGGAAAAGCCATCCGGCGATCCCAACCACTATCTATCGGACGGCAAAGTAACTTTGGCGGTCATGCCCTGGAAGATTTCCGATTTCTATGGCTCAGGCATCGAACGGCCGGCGTTGGATCACATCGGCTTCAAGGTCGAAAGCATGTCGGCCTTCAAAGCCGACTTGGAAAAATACTCGGCAGCCTATTTCAAGCAGGAAGATCGCCCGGAAAAAAATCCTGAGCGCGAAGTGCGGCGCCAATTATTGGCGAAGTTTCCGCTGGGCCAGTTTCAGATGTCCGACCCTGATGGCGTGCTGATCACGGTATCTGAAGCCTAGCCTTCATTGCGATGACTAATTAGGGGCGAGGTCCAGCGGGCCTCGCCCTTTTTATTTTCCCTCAGTGGCTGCGCTTAAACTGCTCTGTTGATCGCTTTCCGTTTTGACCAGCGCCCAGCCAGCAACCCTGCTGCCATTGCCAAAACGAATATCACCATCGCCGGCGCCATCGCCGACACCGGCGGCTCCACGCCGGTGACGTTAACCACCTGGTCGGCCTGCACGGCTGGCCGCCCCAGCTGCTCGGCAATGGCGCGGACCCGATGCTCCGCGCCATCAGCGAACTGAAAGTCCATAGAGAACGCTGGCCCCACCCAGATCTTGTCGACGGCAAAAACTGTCTTCTGCTTCTCCAAATGGGTGATCGTCAAGGTCAGCAAAATCGGCAAGATTTTGCCCAGCTCGGCATCCGGCAGACGCCAGCGAATCGAGCTCATTTTGCCAACCGTCGCCGGCGTAACCGCGATGGCCTCGGATGCCGGCGAGCGCGCCGGCGTTTTATCGTGCGCGGCGAGCGACGCGGCTCCGAGCAACGCCAGCACGACCAGCGCCGCCGGCGCGCTTACGCCGGTAAAAATGCGCCCGGCGATCAGCCCGGCGCCAAATAGCAGCAACAAAAAACCGCTTAAGAAAACCCACTTTTTTTGATTTTCGCGCACCGAGAAATCGAACGACTGGCTGGCAATCTTCGCGCCTTGTTTCTCGACGTCGACATAAAGGCGGTACTCACCACGGACTGGCAGCAGATATTTCCATTCCGCCCGTCCGCGAGTCAACGGCAGGGTCAAATCTAACAACCGCGTGCCTTCGACGATCGGATAGTCGGTTGAAAAAACCCGACTCGGCGCTGGCGCATCGAGTCGGAGACGGACGCTGCCACCCTCGACGCCTCGGCCATCGGCACCCGTCACTAAGACGGAAAAACTAGCCGGATCGGCAAAAGGTCGTAGCAACTCGAAGCGCGGTGCCGATTTGAAATAAACGTTAAAAGTCTCGGCGTGCGCCGCTAGCGTCGCAGAGGCCAGCGAAAACAGGAATGTCGCGAAAAAAAGCGCTTTTAGTGACAAGGCACCACGGCCAACGCATGTCTAACATTGTGCATGACATCGTGAATCGCCGGATAATGCGCCGCAAGCAGAACGTAGAGCGTCACCGACGATGCCAGCAGAAAGGCGCTTGAGAGCAGCGCGAAAGCCATCGGGTCAGACAGTCCGGCAACATAACGACCTACAGCTATTCGTTCCATCTCTTCCCTCCTGAACGGCCTGCTTCGCATTGTTATCCCAACCAGATTTTCTGTCAAGCAAATCGTTGCAGAAAAAGTTTAGAACGATGGATGCCGAGGCTCGGCTCGAACGCTGTCAGACTTTTTTACGGACAAAAAGCAAATTGCCACCCAAAAACTTAAATCACAGACTCAGGTGATTTTCTCTAAAATCTTTTTACGGAATAATAAAATCGCTTTCTATCAAGACGAGACTAAGCAAAAACGCAGTCGCAGAAAAATTTTAAAAAAATTTTCGTCAACTTCGAAAAAAATATTGACTGCGAAACGATAACAGTTTAAAAACTTTTCCATGGTTTTAGCATCGGGAGACGACATCAAGAGTGCCGCAGAACAAATCGCCGAACTTTCCCGTTCTGCTCCCAATTTGAAATTATCACGTGAAGCTTTTCTCCGGGCGTACGTCGGCGACCTGGAAATGAAAGTCATTCCGTGGCAAGAGCTCTGGACCTTGCTGCGCAACGCCAAAATGCGCGGCCATGCGTCAATGATCGAGAGTTTCTACGACGCGCTTTTCCGCGAAGCACGCTTCGACGACGCCGGCGTGTGGACTCCGGCCGCGAAACAGCCGCTCTGATTCACTCTGCTTTGACCTGCGCGCACCCGCCCGCAGCCACCCCATTTCTGTTAGCGTCACGAACCAACCGTGGTTTCCCACACAACCACCAGCGCCTTTGGTGTTTGCGCTCCGCAGCCGATGGTATAGCAGCGCTCTCAACGGCGAACGTTGCCCGCCGATACAGCAGCCGTTGGATAAAATCTCTGGGGAGAAAAAGTGGCGGAGAGAGAGGGATTTGAACCCTCGGTACGGGGTTAACCGTACACACGATTAGCAATCGTGCGCCTTAGACCACTCGGCCATCTCTCCGTGCTGAGGTGGATGAGTTTTCCGAACGTCGCAAGTCGCGACGGCGCGAAAAATTTGACTTGCTGAAGATAACACAGCGATGGCAGATTTTCCACAATTGCGCCGGTGCTTGTCCGCCCACAAAAAAAGGGACGGCGCGATTTGTTGCACCGTCCCTTTTTTGCGCTTACGCGAAAAGCCGTTTACCCTTCCCAGATCGGCTTGACGAAGGTATCAAGCCACTGCTTGGGATTTTCCAAGAACAGCTTGTCGTTGACCGGTACCGTTGATGTCCCTTTGGGGAACGCCGACTCCACCGCGGTCTTGGACTTGAAGTCCTTACGCGACGATTCGCGGCCGATGCCATCGATCACTTTCTGCCCTTCCTGCGAGATAGCCCACTCGGCAAAGAGCTTCGCCGCGTTGAGATTCGGCGCTTTGGCGTAGATCCCCGCTTGGCGCGGGAAGACCACGGGGCCAACGGTTCTGACGTAATCGATCGGCGTACCCTTGCCGATCTCTTCGATAACGTCATGCAGCAGCGCCGGCATGCAGATGGCGTATTCTCCGGCGATCACCAGCCGGAACATGGCGCTCGTGCTCTTGTGCACCGGCACGCCCAATCCTTTGAGGCCTTTCAGAAAATTATTGAACCGGGTCTCGTTCTTCCATTGCTCCCGTAGACCGGCGAGCATGGAGCTCAAAGGTCCGGCGCGCATCGGATCGTCCAACGCGACCATGCCTTTGAACTTGGGATTGGCGACGTCTTCCCAGCTTTTCGGTGCATCGGCGGCTTTCAACTTCTTGGTGTTGAAGGTCAGCGCCTGGATCTGCAAGCTCACCGTCGGCATCGTCGGATCGTGCAAGACCAAGATGTTCTTCTGCACCGTTTCATAGTTGGTCATCGCCCCGGCGGCGCGCAGCACCGCCGGCGCGTTGTCGGATAGGATGGTATCGACGCTCGCCTGGCCGCCCTGAAATTCCGTTAGCACACGGGTAACGATCTCTGGATTACGCGCCTGCCAATAGGTCACCTTGATACCGGGGAAGCGTTTCGAGAACGCCTCGCCGATGGTTTTGAGATGCTCCACATCCCAAACCGAATAGATGATCAGATTGCCTTCCTTCTGCGCCAGCGGATAAAGCTCCTTGGCGACTTTCTGATAGGCCGCTTCGGCCGCGGCCACCTCGCTCGCCAGGCTTTTCGCCGGCGCGGCCTTGGGCGCCGCCTTCTCGGCGGCCTGCAAGTTACCACCTAGAATGAAGAAACCGGCGAGCGCCAGGCCGCCCCATCGTGATCCGTTCGTGAACATCATTAACATCCCCCTTTGCCTAGTTTAGACGAATTAGACTTTGGTTGCTTCACAGACTGAACTTCATTTTGAACGCCAGCTTTGCCACCGATACCGCGACGATCAAGATGATCAAGTAGATCACCCCGCCGGCGGCCGCCTCGGCCCATTGACCGACACGGAAGTACTCGAACAACGTCACCGGACCGTACTCCAAACCCGGCGCGGTCAGCAATATCGCCACGTCGACGTTACGGACGGTCTCGATAAAGATATAGAACAGCGCTCCGCCCACCGATGGCTTGAGGATCGGCAGCGTCACTTTGAAAAACACATGACGCCACTTGGCGCCGTGGACCCAGGCCGCCTCGTCGAGCTCCTTGTGGATGTTGACGATGGAGCCCGAGGCATTGCGAAAGGCGTAGGGAAAGTAAGCGACGAACAAGCCCAGCCCCAGCGCCCACAGACTGTTATAAAGCGGCGTGCCGAGAAAGATGATCACCAACCCCACCGACAGCACCAGGGGCGGAAACGCCAAGGGCAAGGTGCCGATGAACTCGAAGACCTTCGTGCCCACCGCTTTGGTACGGTAGATCGTGAACGCCATGATGATGCCGAAGAACACCGTCACCACGGCGATGACGATCGACAACACCAGCGAATTGTACAGCCCGTTGACGAAGCTGGGGTGCCGCATGACCTTGTAATAGTTGTTCATCACCGCGTTGGCCGGAAACGCCATGAACGTTTCATAATCGTAGTAAGGAATCATCGACACCACGATCAGGACGATGAACGGCAGCAGGATGCTCACCATGAAGTAGAAAAATACCGTGATGAACGTGACGTACCTCCACGGGCCGATATCGATCACCTTGACCCGATAGCCCTTGCCGGTGATGGTCGCGTAGCGCTCCGAGAAGCGAGTCGCGCGCACGTAAAAGTAAAGCGTGACGATCGACATAACGACGAGGACCACGCTATAGGCCGTGGCCAACCCGGTATTGAACTCCAACGCCATCGAGTCATACACCCGGCTAACGAAGACTTTGATGTTGGCCGGAGTACCCTGGAGCACCGGCGTCTCGAAAGAGCGCAGTCCGCGCAAAAAATTCAGCACGAAGGCCGAAAGAAACGCCGGGATCGCCAGCGGGAATGTGATCTTCAGCATGGTATTCACCGGCCTACTGCCGGCGATATAGGCACTCTCTTCGAGCGATGGATCGAAGGAAAGAAACACGGGGAGTAGGAATAGGTATCCCAAAGGCACACAGGCCAGACCGAAGGTCCAGATCATGCCGATCATGCTAAAAGCGTTGAACACAGGGAAATCAATGCCGAAGTACTGATTCAGAATGCCGTTCAAGATGCCCGACTTGGGTGCAAGCAGCAGAATCCAGGCGATGTTATCCATGACCGGCGGCATCAAGATCGGATAGAGCGGCATCAGCTCCACCAACGCTTTGCCCGGCGTATTGGTGCGCGCCACGATCCAGGCCAAGAGCCCGCCGAGTCCGGTGCCCAACAGCGCCGAACCAGCGGCGTAGATCATCGAATTGTTGAGCATCGCCCAAATATCTTTGTCGCCGAACACGCGCAGATAGTTGGCGGTGTTCAGTCCGACGTTGAAGCCGAGATTGCCCGAGGTGAAGCTCCGCCAAAACACGATCACCACGGGCGTGATGATCGCCGCACCGGCAACCACGCTGGCCAAGAGCGGCACCACCGACCCTTGGCGAAAACCGAGCTTAATGGATTTCCAGCTAGCCAACCCTGCTCCTTACAATCCGGATAGAAGTGAAAGTCCTCGGCGCGCGGTTTAGTTGCCGACGATGACGCTGAGTGCCGACTTATCGATGGAAACGTACGTGTTACCGGCTTCGCCGTCGACGTGGATCATCGGGCAAAGCTTGTGCGAGGTTACGACCAGTTCGCGCGAACCGATCTGGACGCGGTGATCGGTGAGCCCGCCGCGGAACTCGCGGCCAATCATCTGCCCTTCGAGGACATTCTCCGTACCCTGGGGAAAGCGCTCATGGCTCAAGTGGATTTCGTTCAGCCGCAGCACCAGCTTGCAGGGATCTCCGGCCGCCGCCTTGGCCCTGAGCGGCGACACCAGCGTCGCGTTGTTGAACTCCGGGATCGCCACCACGCACTGCTGGTCCTCGACCTTGACGATCTTGCCGTCGATCAACGACGCATGGCCGATGAAAGACGCGACAAAGGGATGGGCCGGATGATTGTAGATCTCGTCCGGCGAGGCGTACTGGAGAATCTTGCCGCTTTCCATGACGACGACCGCATCGGAGATGGTAAACGCTTCGTCCTGATCGTGGGTGACGTAGAGCGCGCTGATGCCGACCTTCTTGATCAGCTTGCGCAGCTCGCCGCGCATCTCCTCGCGCAGCTTGGCGTCGAGATTACTCAGCGGTTCGTCGAGCAAGATCAATTGCGGCTCGAGCGCTAGACTGCGCGCCAGCGCCACACGCTGCTGCTGGCCGCCGCTCAACTGCGACGGGTAGCGGTCTTCGCGACCGCCCAGGCCGACCAGATCCAGCGCGCCCAACACCCGTTTTTTGGTTTCCGCTTCCGGGATTTTCCGTAGATTAAGACCAAACGCGACGTTCTTGAACACGGTCATATGCGGCCAGAGCGCATAATTTTGAAAGACGAAGCCGATCTCACGCGAGTAAGGCGGCACGAGAACGCCTTGTTCAATGGAAGTTTGAAGCTTGCCGGCGATGGAGATCGACCCGGCGTCGGGTATCTCCAGACCGGCAATGGAGCGCAAGAGCGTCGTCTTGCCGCAGCCCGAAGGGCCGAGAAATGAGAGAATGCCTTGGTCGAACTCGAAGCTGACGTTGTCGAGCGCTTTGAGGTCCTTGTAGAGTTTGGTAACCCCTTCGACTTTCAATATGGCCATGGGTCGCTTTCGCTTTACCGCAAAGTCTATGCCCCAGACCGAACGCCTTGCTGTTAAGACTTTAGTCGGCCCGGTTGCAGGCAAATAGAATCATTTCAATAGGATAAAGTCCAGGGGTTCTCCGCGGTAACGGATGGCTTTCAGATCAATAACCGATTCGCTGGCAAAAACTTAGGCAGCGACCACCAAGAAACTGAGCACCCGGAGTGTTCCCACCTGGGGGGGTTGGAGTGTGTTATTTATCTTCTTACTGTTGCCTGTCGCCTCGCGCCTGGCACCTATTTCAATTTGTACTTGCGTTCGATCTCGTCGACGTAGCCGCTTTGCACGACTTTTTGCAGAATGCGTTGATCGAGCAGGTCCTCGACATTAAAATTTCTTATCTTCGGATCGCGCAGGGCGATCACGTCCTGGGCGGTTTTCAACCCCTTCGGGGTGACGAACGTGTAGGGCGTCAACTCCTCCAGGAGAAACTTGTAACCGGTCTCCGCCAGCGCGCGGTCCAGCTTGAGATATTTCTGCAAGACCGCCACGCCGCGCTCTTTCTGCGAGCGCATATACGCGCTCGCCTCGATCAGCGCCTTGATCATGCTTTCGACGGTCTGCGGATTTTTCTGGACATAGGATTCGGTGCTCATGAAGGGGCTCGACGGCAAGGCGATTCGAGTGGTCAAGTCGAGCAGCACTTTGACGCCTAGCCCTTGCAGTCGCGACGACTGCAGCTTATCGAGCGGCGCGGCGTCGATGATGCCGCTGGCCAGCGATTGGGCGATCACCGTGCTGTCGCCGATGGCTTGAATGCTGATGTTGTCTTTTTGCGGGTCGAGTCCCATTTCGCGCAGCGATAAAATCGCCAGGCTCCACAAGAGCCCGCTAAAATCCTGCACGCCGACTTTCTTGCCGCGCAGATCGCTCGGCTTGGTGATCGACGGCGCGACCAGAAAATCGTAAGCCGCGCGCTCGGCGAACAGCGAAAGGACGATCTTGAGCTTGGCGCCCTGGGCCGCCGCCGAGAGCATGCTCGTGGCGCTGCCGCGGACAAACTGCACTTCGTTGGCGACCAAGGCTGAGACCTGCAGCGGCGCGCTGCGCACGGCAACGAGATCGACGTCCAGTCCGTGCCTGGCAAACAGCCCCTGCTCTTTGGCCAGCCACACCGGACTGCCGGAAGCGGACACGCCGGAGTATGCGATGCGCACTTGCTCCGCCTGCGCGGGCAAAGCGTAGAGAAGCATCGTCAGAATCAACCAGCATCGTTTTGCCACCATGAGCGCACCTCCTTGGCAGACCTTCTGTAGCAAGGGCTAACTTACTGGAGTTGGCGGCGCGCTGCAAGGAAATTTTTTACTCGGCCTTTTTCATCTGCAGCGAGGTCCACAGCGGCACGATCGTCATGGCAAAGGCGATCACGTAAGTCAGGTTCATGGCGGAGACAAACACCGGCCCATTGGCGGGATCGGGCGCCGCCCCGGACAGGCCGGAATAGTATTGAAACCCCAACGTCAGCAAAATACCGCCCAGCGAGATGCCGAGCATGTGGCCGAAGCCAAACACGGCGTTGAACAGACCGATGGCGGTGCCCCAATGTTCCTTGGGCAGCGAGCTGATGATCGCCGCCTGTGACGGCGTGTTGAAAAACGCCGAGCCGATGCCCAGGAGCGCCAACAAAAACGCCGGCAAAAACCAGTGCGAGTCGGGCCGCAGCGCGATACCGATCAAATAGGAAACCATCGACATCAGCACGCCAGCCACCAGCAACCTCCGCGCACCCAAGCGATCGGTGAGCGTGCCGGTCACCGGCGCCAGCACCATGCTAAACAGCGACGGCGCAAGAAAGATGATGCCGATGAAAGTCGGCGATAGTTTCAAGACATCTTGCAGATAGAAAGGCGCAATGAACGATACGATGCCGTGGGCGATATTGGCGAGCAGCAAGCCAACCGAACCAAAGGCGTAGGTGCGGTTGGAGAACAAGGACAGATTGATCATTGGACTTTCGGTCCTTTTCTCGTGCACCAGAAAACGCCAAACCAAAAAGACAAACACCGCGGCCAACAGGAGCGGCGCGCCGCCCGGCATCGCATGGGCAATCTTCTGATCCATCAGCATGGTGACAACGACGGTCAGCACGATGAACAGCGTGGCGCCCCAATAATCGATGGTTTGCGTGCGGCCATGGGTCGGCGCATCGGACCGACCGGTGGTGAAGCAGAGCGTCATGCCGACGATGCTCGGCACGAATAAACAAAAGAACACGCCGCGCCAGTGAATCCAGTCGATGATCAACCCGCCCAACGGCGGCCCGATGGAGAAGCCCATTTGATGCGACATCGCCATGAGCCCCTGTGCTTTCCCTTCGGAACCCTTGGGCATGGCGCGGAAACCGAGCGTCCGCGCCGAGGACTGAATCATCGCCGCGCCGACTCCTTGCAAGAAGCGAAAGAAAATTAGCTGCAAGACATTCTGCGAGAAGCCGCAGAGGATCGAGCCCGCCGCCATGATACCCATGCCGGCGCCGAATAGTCTATTGTGGCCGTAGATGTCGCCCAGCCTGCCGGTGATAACGCCAAGGCCGATGCCCGCCATCTGATAAACGATCAATGCCCAAGAGATGCCCAGCATGTCGGTGTTCAACGCCACAGCCAGCGTCGGCACCGAGATCATGAAAACCCGCGTGGAGATGCCGGCAACGGTAACGCCGATGATAGAATTAATCAGCGTCAGCCGGCGGCTGCGCTCGGAGATGACTTCGTCGTTCATAGTCAATTCTGTACCGCGGTGGCGAACACGGGGGCGGCGTTTAACCGCCAAAGGCGTTTCGTGGTGAGCAAAAAGACGCGCGCTGAAGTGAATCGCCGGCGATCGATAGAGGCACAGAAACTTTTGCCGGGACAACGTGCCGATCGGTAGTTCAACTTCTCTGGCACGCCTCAGCGCGCCCGGATGATGAGCATCGGACTTCGGCTCTGCTGCACGATCTTTTCGGTCACGCTGCCGAGTACCCAACGGGTCAGGCCGGAGCGGCCGTGGGTGCACAAGGCGATCAGGCAATCGGGAGTTTGCCCCGCCAGCTCGAGGATTTTGTCCGCCGCGTCGCCTTGCAGCGTTGCGGTACGGAGCTTCGCCACGCCGCGGTTACGCAGCTCGGCTGCTTTGGCGGCAAGATAATCATCGGCTTCGCGGCGCGTTGCCGCTACCAGTTGTTCGTAGGTTGGAATAAACGCCGCACCCGCCGGTTCATCGGCGCTCCGGTAATACGCCGTCGCCGGCAGCTCCCATGCACGAGTGAACAACCACCGCCTAAAAGGCGGTGGCATCGGATAACGGACTGAAAGTCCTGGTTCCGGCTAAGAGCCGGCTCAAAGTCTCCGCCCTCAGGGGCGTTTGTAGACGGCCTTAACCGTCTACTTTGAAGTCATCATCTCGATCATGAATCTGATTCGCTATATATTCTGCTATGAC
>Ga0194132_10000658_pt1 | contig 70653 bp, 79 predicted proteins | sample TA2KigOf80mmetaG_FD_148612 | JGI IMG/M metagenome (GOLD analysis project Ga0194132, IMG submission 148612) | Freshwater microbial communities from Lake Tanganyika, Tanzania - TA2015054 Kigoma Offshore 80m | ecosystem: Environmental > Aquatic > Freshwater > Lake | place: Tanzania: Lake...
AGGCGCCGGCACTGCAGTTCGGCGGCGGCGCCGGCACGCTCGCGGCCCTCGGCGAGCACGGCTTCGGCGTTGCCGAACGGCTGGCCGCGCTGCTCGACCTGCCGCTGCCTGACGCGCCCTGGCACAGCCACCGGGACCGCTTTGCGGAGATCGCTGCGGCGTTTGGCGTGCTCACCGGAACCTGCGGCAAGATCGCACGCGACGTCGCGCTGATGATGCAGCCCGAGGTGGCGGAGGTCTTCGTTCCGTCGCCCGATGGCCGCGGTGAATCCTCGACGCTGCCGCACAAGCGCAACCCGGCGGGCGCCGCCGTCGCCGTGTCGGCTGCGGCGATCGCGCCGAATCTCGTGGCGACCATTCTCTCGGCGCAAGTGCAGGACTTCGAACGCGGGCTCGGCGGCCTGCATACCGAATGGACCGCGTTCCCCTCGCTGGCGCTGGTGACCTCGGGCGCGCTCGCCGCCGTCGCCGAGATGGCGGAGCATCTCGAAATCGACGTCGAGCGCCTGCGCGCTAACCTTGAAGACACGGGCGGGCAAGTGATGGCCGAGGCGGTGTCCTATGCGCTCGCCGCCAAGATCGGACGGCACGAAGCCCACCGCATCGTGCAGGATTTGAGCCATCGCGCTCGCAAGGAGAAGAAGCCGCTGAAGGATCTCGTGCTCGGCGACCTGCGCGTGAAGTCGCATTTCGGGGCGGCCGAGATCGAGAAGCTGTTCATTCCGCTCACCTACCAGGGCTCGTCGCAGGTGTTCATCGACCGGCTCGCGGCTTCGAGCCAGACGCGGACGCGGCGGCCGGACCCAAGACCGGTTGAGACACGCCCGGTAGAAACAAGGCCGATCGAGACGCGGCTGCCGCTTGCGGCGCAGCTTGCGCCGGCCGAGCCGCCACCCGCCTTGGAAAGCCAGCCGCAGGGCTCGGCTGAGAAGCCCGCAGCGCCCGAAGTCCCGCCCCCACCACCCCTGTCGGCACCGGCGCCCATGGTCGAGCCTTTGTCGCTCGCCCAAGCCGCGCCCTCGCAACCCGAACCGGCTCTCGAAATGCCCGAGCCGCCGCCGCTTACGGTGCCGGTCGCCATGGCGGAACCGGCGATGGACGCGCCGTTACCGCCGCCCCCCAGCGAAACGTTGGCCGCGCCGCCTGCGCCGAAGCCGCCGCCGCGTTCCCCCGACGACGCACCGGGGGCCTTCCTGGAGGTCCTGTCGCGAGCCGACGCTGAGGCCGCCGAAACCGAGCGCAAGTCCAAATCCGGCTGACCGCCCCAGCCCAAGGCGCGCATTCCCGGCGCGAAGCTTGCCGTCATCGATGCATCGCATCTGTCCAACATCGGCCAGCCGGAGCGCTATGCCGATTTGGTGCTGGGATTCCTGGCCCAGCACTGACTAATATTGCCGCCAACATCCAACCCCCGAGGAAACCATGCCCATCGCCACCGCGTCCGACGGCTGCCCGATCAACTACCAGGTGGAAGGGCCCGCGAGCGCGCCGGCGCTGATGCTGTGCAATTCGCTCGGCACCAACCTGCACATGTGGGACGAGCAGGCGACGCTGTGGTCGCAGCACTTCCGGCTGATCCGCTACGACCGCCGCGGCCACGGCCAGTCCGGCGCGCCGAAGGGTCCGTACACGATGGACATGCTGGGGCGCGACGCGCTCGCGGTCGCCGACGCCGCCGGCGCCAGAACCTTCAACTGGTGCGGCCTGTCGATGGGCGGCATGGTCGGACAGTGGATGGGCGCGAACGCCCGCGACCGCGTGCAACGGCTCGTGCTGTCCAACACGCACTACTACTACGACGACAAGCAGCCCTGGAACGACCGCATCAAGTTCGCGCGCGACAACGGGCTCGCCAAACTGTCCGGCCCGCAGATGGAGCGCTGGTTCACTGCGGCGTTTCGCGAGCGCTCGCCGCAAGCCGTGAACAAGATCGTGGAGATGTTCGTCGCCACCAAGCTCGACGGCTTCCTGGGCTGCTGTGAAGCGGTGCGCGACATGGACTTCCGCGCCTCGACCCCGACCATCACCGCGCCGGCGATGGTGATCGTCGGCAGCAAAGACCCCGCGACGCTGCCCGAATACGGCGAGGCGATCCACAAGATGATCAAAGGCTCGAAGATCACCTCGTTCGAGGCCGCGCACCTGTCGAACGTCGAGCAGCCCAAGCCTTATGGCGAAGCGGTGCTCAATTTCCTGACCGAGAAGTAGCGCAGACGCTTGCCGGGGAGGTATTGCCATGGACGACGCCGAACGTCTCAAGCGCGGCGAGGCCGCACGCCGCAAGGTGCTGGGCGACGAATGGGTCAATCGCTCGGCGAAGAACCGCAACGCGTTCAACGCCGAATGGCTCGACACCATCACCCGCAGCCCATGGGGCGAGATCTGGACGCGCCCGCACCTCGACGAGCGCACGCGGCGCGTGCTGGTGATGGGCACGCTGCTCGCGCTCGGCCGCTGGGACGAGTTCGCGCTGCACGTGCGCGCGGCTGTGACGACCGGCGGGTTTTCCGCCGACGACGTCAAGGAGATCATCCTGCAGCAGGCGAGCTATTGCGGTGTGCCGGCCGGCAACCACGCGTTCAAGGTCGCCGAGGAAATATTGCGGGACACCGGCAAGCTGAAGTGACGCCGCGTCACGTGGCGCGCGGTTTGGCTCGCCACAGCACGGGCGCAATCGCAACCGCGCACAGCGCGCCGATCAGTTGCGCCGCGATAAACGCCGCGACACCCGACGGCGCGATACCGGAGAACGTGTCGGTCAGCGCGCGTGCCATCGTCACCGCGGGATTGGCGAACGAGGTCGAGGCGGTGAACCAGTAGGCGGCGGTGATGTAGAGCCCGACCGCATAGGGCACAGCGGCGGGCGCGCGCGCCACACAGCCGAAGATCGCCAGCAGCAGCCCAAAGGTCGCAACGGCTTCGGCGAACCATTGTCCGAAGCCGGAGCGCACCTTGAGCGAGAATTGCAACACCGGCAGGTCGAACATCAGGTGCGCGGCCCAGGCACCGAGCACGCCGCCCGCAACCTGGCAGGCGACGTAGAGTGCAGCGATCCGCCATGCCAGTTCGCCGCGCATCGCGAACGCAAAGCTGACCGCGGGATTGAATTGCGCGCCCGATACCGGACCGAAGATCAGAATCAGCACGACCAGGATCGCGCCGGTGGCGAGCGAGTTGCAGAGCAGCGCCACCGCTGCGTTTCCGCCCGCGAGCCGCTCGGCCATGATGCCGGAGCCGACCACGGTGGCGAGAAGAAACGCCGTCCCGAGTGCCTCGGCCAGCGCGCGTTGCCCCGTCGATGGCGGCGTCACGCAGCGCTCTCAGCTTTCGCCGTCGCGCCTTCCATGCGGCCGATGTCGCGCAGCTGCTTCTGCAGCGTCAGCTTGTCGAGGCTTGCAATCGGCAACGACGTGAACACCGACAGCCGCTGATGCAGCATCCGGTACGCGTCCTTGAACGCCAGCGCGATCTCTGCGTCCGATCCCGTCGCCTCCGCCGGATCGGGCAGGCCCCAATGCGCCGTCATCGGCTGGCCGGGCCACACGGGACAAGCCTCGCCCGCGGCGTTGTCGCAGACCGTGAACACGAAATCGAGTTGCGGCGCGCCGGGTGCTGCGAACTCGCTCCACGACTTCGATCGCAGTTGCGAGGTGTCGTGATTGAGGTTTTTCAGGAGCGCGACGGTGTGGGGATTCACCGCTCCCCTGGGCTGGCTGCCGGCGCTGTAGGCGCGGAATTTTCCGGCGCCCACGCGATTGAGGATGGCTTCGGCGATGATCGAGCGCGCCGAATTGCCGGTGCACAGAAACAGGACGTTATACGGGTTGCTCATCGGTCTGCCTTGCGCTGGTGTTGGGGACACAGGCGGGCGGCGCGCAAAGCTCCGGCTGGCCGCCGCAGCAATTGGCGGTGAGATAGGCCAGCAGCGCGTTCATGGTCTCGAACCGCGCGGCATAGATCATCGAGCGGCCGTTGCGCCGGACCGTGACGAGGCCGGCCTGGCGGAGCCGGTCGAAATGAAACGACAGCGTGTTGGGCGGCAGCCCGAGCCGCGCGGCGACCTCGCCCGCCGGAAGCCCGCCTGGGCCGGCCTGAACCAGCAGCCGGAAGGCGTCGAGCCGGTTGTCCTGGGCGAGCGCGGCAAGAGCCGCGACGGCATTTATCTTTTCCATATTTCCACGAATATTGAAATATATTGTCACAGTCAATGGCCGTTGGTGACTTTTTGCGGTCCCGCAATCGATGCCCAGGGCAGCGGAACGCCGTTTGCCGGGCCGCCCCTACCCGCCCCTGCGCTCCCGGAAAGCCTGCGGCGTCATGCCGGTCTGCTTGCGAAAGAAGCGCGCAAAGTGCGACGGGTCGGCGAAGCCGAGTTCGAACGCGATCTCGTTGATCGCCTGCCCGGTGAAAACCAGCGCACGCTTGGCCTCGGTCAGAACGCGCTGCCGGATCAGGTGACCCGCGGTCACGCCGCTCGCGCGCTTGACGTGATCGTTCAACCGGTCAGGAGTGATCGCGAGCTTGTCGGCATAGAAGCCGATCAGCCGCTGCTCGCGGAAATGCTCCTCGACCAGACGGCGCAAGGCCTCGACCGTGGCATCCGCCGGTGCGAGCGTCACGACGCCGGTGCGCGCGCGGCTGGCCGCAAGCCGCGCCACCTCGATCGCGATCAGCACCATCAGGCCGCGCATCGCGAGCCGATAGCCCTCGCGGGCGAGGAAGCTCTCCTCGTGCAGGTCAGCGAACAACCGCGACAGCCGCTTGATTTCTGTGGTATCGCCAAGCGGGATCACAGGCTCGGCGGCGAGCGCCTTCAGCCGCTTGAGCGGCTCGCCGGAGCGCTCGCCGAGTCCCGCCGCCACGTCCTCGGTGAAGCTCACGACCCAGCCGTCGGTCTCATCGGGACGGAAGCGATAGCCGTGCGCTACCGTCGGCGGCACGAGGATCGCGGCGGGCGCGGCGAACGGAATGGTCGTCGCCTCGTGGGTCATCTCGCCGCCGCCGCGCTCGATCAGCAGAATCTGGAACAGGTTGCGGTGGCGGTGGGCGCGGATCAGCCACTCGTTGATCGACGAGCGCGAGGCGATGTTCTCGACATGGATGAAGTCGAACGCCTGATCGTCCGGCGGATCGCCGTACAGATGAAACAGCGGAAGTGCCGTCACGGTGGCCATGGTTGCAGCATAGGCCACCTGCCACCTGTGAAAACAGGCCCGTCGCCGCACCGGCGGGTGGACAGCGTGGAAAAACCACGGATGGAGGCGTCAGACCTGCTTGTAGGCGCGGTCGTGATAGACCAGCGCGGCGCCGGGCGGTCCGAAATGGATGGCCTCGACCACGCCGAAATAGATGTCGTGCGAGGCCACGGCCTTCACCTCGGTGACGCGGCAGTCGAGCGCGACCACGGCGCTCATCAGCGCCGGCGATCCGGTCGAGAGCTTCGACCATTGGCCGGTGTCGAAACGCGCCTCGCGCGCCACCTGGGTGCGCCCGGCGAACGTGTCGGCGACGATCTCGTCGCCCGCGCGCAGGGTGTTGACGCAGAACACGCAATTGCCGCGCAGGACCGGACCGCTCGACGCGCCGCGGTTCAGGCAGACCAGCAGCGTCGGGGGTGCGTCCGACACCGAGCACACAGCCGTCGCGGTGAATCCGGTCTTGCCGCTCGGCCCGTCCGTGGTGATGACATGGACGGCCGCCCCCAGGCGGCTCATGGCCTCCCGGAACGGCTGCGCTTCGACGGTTCTGGCAGTGGCCACCGCGTCAAACGCGCCAGCCATATCGGGATGCTGATCGATCCAACTCATAGGGCCAATCTACGAGATTCTGCCGGTGGGAGGAAACCCACGCCCACGCGCATCAGCCGGTCCCGCCGGGGCGGTATGCAATATCGCCGGGGTTGAGCCAGGTGTCGCCGGTCCAGCCCGCCTCGTCGTAGTCGGCCATGCACTGTTCGGCCAGCGCCACCATACGGTCGTAGGCCCCGGAGCCGCGCGCGTTCCACAACGCATGGAGGCGGATGTCCTCGTGGTTGCCGGCGTAATTGAACTCGTAGAGCTCGTGCCGCCCGCCGAACTCCGTGCCGATCGCGTCCCAAAGGAGCTTCATGATCTTGATGCGCTCCTTGAATTCGATGCCATGCGAGCCGCGCACGAAGCGGCGCAGATACGGCTCGATCTCCGGATTGGCGAAGTCCTTTACCGACGACGGCAGATAGATGAGCGACGAGGCGACGATCTTCTCCACAATCTCCCGAATGCGCGAATAGGCCTCGCCCGCGAACACGCGGTAGCTCGAACCCGACTGCGGGTTCGGCAGCACCGCGTCCTCGACCCACGGCACCGGATTCATCGCCATGGCATCCGACAGCGCCCAGAACATGTTGCGCCAGGCGATCACCTCTCCGAGCATCGCCATGTTGCCGCGAAATTCGTCGGACCCGGCGGCGCGCAGCGCCTTGGCGATCAGTCCGGTCAGGAAGTCGAGCTTGACCGCGAGCCGCGTGCAGCCCTGGAACTGGTAGTTCGCGAGAAAGCCCGAGCGCGGATAGAAGACTTTGATCTTCTCGATGTCCCGGTGGAGCAGCACGTTTTCCCAGGGAATCAGCACATTGTCGAAGACGAAAATCGCGTCGTTCTCGTCGAAGCGCGACGACAGCGGATAGTCGAACGGCGTACCCATGACACCCGCGGTCATCTCGTAGGATGCGCGGCAGATGATTTTCACGCCGGGCGCGTTCATCGGCGTGATGAACATCAGCGCAAGATCGGTGTCGTTGATCGGGATGGCCGCGTTCTGTCCCATGCAGTTGTAGTGCGTGATGGCGGCGGACGTCGCCACCACCTTGGCGCCGGAGACGACGACACCCGCGTCGGTCTCCTTCTGGATGGTGATGAACACGTCCTTGACCTGATCGGCCGCCTTCATGCGGTCGATCGGCGGATTGACGATGGCGTGGTTCATGAACAGGACGTGGTTCTGGCTGCGCGCATACCAGTTCCGGGCGTTGTCGGCGAAGCGCTCGTAGAAGGGCGCGTTGGCGCCGAGCGCGCTCATCAGCGACGCCTTGTAGTCGGGCGAGCGCCCCATCCAGCCGTAGGACATCCGCGCCCATTGTGCGATCGCGTCGCGCTGGCCGACGACCTCCTCGCGCGAGCGGGCGACGCGGAAGAACTTGTGCGTGAATCCGCCGGAGCCGGTGTCGGTCGGGCAAGTCAGGACGTCCTTGTGCTTGGGATCGTGCAGCGCGTCGTACAGCCGTGCCACGCTGCGGGCGGCATTGCGGAACGCCGGATGGGTGGTGACGTCCTTGACCCGCTCGCCGTAGATGTAGACCTCGCGGCCGTCGCGCAGGCTTTCCAGGTACTCCCGCCCTGTGAACGGTCGCGCCGCTCCGACGAAATCTTCCGGTTTCTGCAGACCCATGGTGCCTCCCGCACTCCCCACCCGCGGCCGCTTGCGGCGGATCGTCCAAATCTTGCCGACCCGGCAGGGCATTTGTGCTAGTCTCACACATCGCCCGATTGATCGAGGCTCCAAAACGGATACCCGCCATGAGGATGTTGGTTGCCGCGGCATTGATGTTAAATGTGACCGCCGTGCCGGCGCTGTCGCAAGCCGGCTACGGGCGGAACGAGCAGCTCGACAAGCTCCACGAGCAGCAGCAGCAGCGTCAAAAGCAGGACGAGAAGGAATACAACGACACCATGCGGCGGCTGAAGACCGATGGAGGCGCCAAGGTTCAGAACGATCCTTGGCGCACCGTGCGGCCGATCGAGAACACCCGCCGCTGATTGCGCCGCCCGAGGGATAGGGTGGCCTTTACCATTGCGAACTCCTGCGCAGATCGAGCGCGCCCCGGCTAAAGCACGCGGATGTGAACTGCAGTCGCAGCGACGTGAATCCTGCGCCGCGCAGGCCCTGTTATTGGACTGCACCGTCCAACAGGGAGACGTTCATGATTAACCGGCGTTACGTTTTGGGATCGATTGCATTCTCCACCATGCTTGCATTCGGGCCGGCAGCGCTCGCGATGGGCGCCAGGAGCTTTAGCGCCAAGGAATTCGATGCCGCGCAGGCGGCCGGAAAGTCCATTTTAATCGAAGTGCATGCGCCCTGGTGTCCGGTCTGCAGGGCCCAGGCGCCGATCCTCTCCCGGCTCTCCAGCCAACCGAAATACAAAGATGTCGTCCGGTTCGTCATCGACTTCGATTCACAGAAGGACCTGCTGCGCCGGTTCAACGTGCACAAGCAGAGCACACTGATCTCCTTCAAGGGCAAGCAGGAGTCCGGCCGTTCGGTCGGCGATACCAATGCGGCGTCGATCGAGGCGTTGCTTGCCAAATCGATCTGAGCCAGTCGGTTCGAGCCGCCCGGCCTGACCGCACACGGAGAACGGCATGGCTACGCTCGGGATCGCGTTGCTCGCGGGCGTCCTCTCGACGTTATCCCCGTGCGTACTGCCGTTGCTGCCGATCGTGCTTGGCGCGGCGGCCGGCGAACATCGCTTCGGCCCCGCAGCACTCGCCGCGGGGCTGGCGCTGTCGTTCGTCGCGATCGGGATGTTCGTGGCCCTGTTCGGTTTCGCCGTCGGCCTTGACCAGGACGTGTTCCGTTCGGTCGCGGCCGTGCTGCTGATCGCAATCGGCACGGTGCTGCTGGTGCCGCAGTTTCAGACCCGGCTCGCGGTTGCCGCAGGCCCGGCCTCGAACTGGATGCAGAATCGTGCGGGCGCTCTTCCGACCGGCGGGCTTGGCGGGCAGTTCGCGCTCGGCGTCCTGATGGGGGCTGTGTGGAGCCCGTGTGTGGGCCCGACGCTGGGCGCCGCCTCGCTGCTCGCCGCGCGCGGCGAAAACCTGGCTGCGGTTTCGGCGACGATGTTCGCCTTTGGGTTGGGCGCGGCACTTCCGCTGCTTCTGCTTGGCCTTCTCTCCCGCGACGCGCTGATGCGCTGGCGCGGCCGGCTGCTTGCCGCCGGCAAGGGCGGGAAGGCCGCGATGGGCGCGCTTCTTGCGGCGGTGGGCGTCCTCATCCTCACTGGCTGGGACAAACGGCTGGAGGTGGCGCTGGTCGTGGCTTCACCCGCCTGGCTCACCGACCTGACGGTTCGCTTCTGACGCCCGCTGCATCGTCCCGGAACGGCTGGGTCAGCATGCGATCGAGGCGCAATTCCCCGGGATCGCGAAACATCGCCAGCCCGATGGTCATGCCGGTGTGGCCCTCGCGCGGCTGTGGCCGATAGGTCCGGAACAACCAATCCCACCAGGGCAGGTTGAACCCGAAATTGCTGTTGTGCTCCTCGCGGTGCACCGAATGGTGCACGCGGTGCATGTCCGGCGTCACCACCACGAGGCGCACGGCGCGGTCGAGCCATGACGGCATCGACACGTTCGAATGGTTGAACTGCGATGTCAGATTGAGGACGACCTCGAACAGGATCACCGCCACCGGCGGAATGCCGAACGCAAGCACCACCGCGATCTTGATGCCGACCGAAATCAGAATCTCGATCGGATGGAAGCGCAAGCCGGTCGTGACGTCGATGTCGAGATCGGCATGGTGCATGCGATGCAACCGCCACAGCCAGGGCACATGGTGGAACACCACGTGCTGCAGGTAGATCGCAAAATCCAGAACGAGAAATCCGAGCACTGCGGCCACCGAAAGCCGCAGGTCGAGCCAATGCAGCAAACCGATGCTCTGGCCCGATGCGTAGAGCGCGACGCCCACCACCGCCGTCGGAATCAGGAGCCGCACCAGCAAGGCGTCGACCGCGACAATGCCGAGGTTGTTCGGCCAGCGCCGCAGGCGGCCGACCGTCAGCGTTCGCTTGGGCGCAAACACCTCCCACGCCGCCATGACCGCAAACATGGCAGCGGCAGCGATTAGGCGAAGCGCAACTTCCAGCGCCGGGTCCATCGATGGAACATGTAGCGCGGTTGCTGGGCAAAACAACCGCCAACAGGGCGGCCGCCGTTGCCCGCATGTGCCGCCCCTGCTAAGCAAAACCAGCACCGCCGTCGCGGAAGAATCGGCGGTTTGCAGCGCATGTTCTTTGCGCAAGTCCGGGGGATGGCGGACGCATGGAATACTTCCTGCAGCAACTTATCAACGGGCTTACGCTCGGCTCGATCTACGGCCTGATCGCCATCGGCTACACGATGGTCTACGGCATCATCGGCATGATCAATTTCGCCCACGGCGACGTCTTCATGGTCGGCGGGTTCATTGCCTTGATCGCCTTTCTCGCGCTGGTGGCGATCGGCGTCAGCGCCATTCCGCTGGCGCTGTTTCTGGTCCTGCTGATCGCGATGGGCCTGACCGCACTTTATGGCTGGACGGTCGAGCGCTTCGCCTACCGGCCGCTGCGGCATTCGTTCCGGCTCGCGCCGCTGATTTCGGCGATCGGCATGTCGATCGTGCTGCAGAACTACGTGCAAATCGTGCAGGGTGCCCGCGTCAAGCCGCTGCCGCCGCTGGTCGAGGGCGGGCACACGCTGATCGCTAGCGAGGACTTCGCCGTCCAGCTCTCCAACGTCCAGATCATCGTCGTCACGACCACCCTTCTCCTGCTGGCGATCTTTTCCTGGCTTGTGGCCAGGACCCGTCTCGGCCGCGACATGCGCGCGTGCGAGCAGGACCTGAAGATGGCGTCGCTGGTCGGCATCAACATCGACCGCACGATTTCGCTTACGTTCGTCATCGGCGCCTCGCTCGCCGCGGTCGCGGGCATCATGTACCTGCTCTACTACGGCGTGGTCGACTTCCACATCGGCTTTGTGGCCGGCGTGAAGGCGTTCACCGCCGCGGTGCTGGGCGGTATCGGATCGCTTCCAGGCGCCGTTCTCGGCGGACTGCTGATCGGCCTGATCGAGACGTTCTGGTCGGCGTATTTTTCGATCGAGTACAAGGACGTCGCCGCGTTTTCGGTGCTCATCATCGTGCTGATCTTCCTGCCGTCCGGCATTCTCGGCCGGCCGGAAGTCGAAAAGGTGTGACGGGACCCGACGACGGTGCCGAACGCAACCGCATCCACGTCGCAACCGCTCCCCATCGTCGCCGCGCTCAAGGACGCGACAGTGGCGGCGCTGATTGCGCTTGGTCTGTTCTTCTTCCTGATCGGCCTCAACACCGACCAGGGGCCGAGCGGCGCGCTGGAGGTCTTCCCCCGCTTCCGCCTGCTTGCGATCGTGGTCGCGGTGGTGTTCGCGGGCGCGCTGGCGCGCGCGCTGATCTTCGGCCGCGCGCCGATCGGAGTCGGCGGAACGTTGACGCCCTGGCTTTCGCAGGCCGGCGACCGCATCGGTCCTTACGTCGGACCTGCGCTGCTCGGCTTCGCGCTCGTTGTGCCGGTGCTGTTCTTTCACAACCGGTATGTGCTCGATCTCGGCATCCTGGTTCTGACCTATGTGATGCTCGGCTGGGGGCTGAACATCGTTGTCGGCCTCGCGGGCTTGCTCGATCTCGGCTACGTCGCATTCTATGCGGTCGGCGCCTACTCCTACGCACTCCTCGCCACGCATTTCGAATGGTCGTTCTGGATCTGCCTGCCGCTTGCCGGCATTCTCGCCGCGTTCTGGGGCGTTCTGCTCGGCTTTCCGGTTCTGCGGCTGCGCGGCGACTATCTCGCCATCGTCACGCTCGCCTTCGGCGAGATCATCCGTCTGGTGCTGCTGAACTGGCAGAGCTTCACCGGCGGGCCGAACGGCATCTCGAGCATTCCCCGCCCGTCATTCTTCGGTCTGCCGTTCAACGACGAGCCGGGCGGCTTTGCCGCAACCTTCGGACTGGAGTTTACGGCCACGCACCGCGTGGTGTTCCTGTTCTACCTCATCCTGGCGCTGGCGCTGCTCACCAACTGGGTGACGATCCGCATGCGCGCCCTGCCGGTCGGCCGCGCCTGGGAGGCGATGCGCGAAGACGAGATCGCCTGCCGCTCGCTCGGCATCAACACCACCAACACCAAGCTGACTGCGTTCGCGGTCGGCGCGATGTTCGGCGGCTTCGCCGGATCGTTCTTTGCAACGCGGCAGGGCTTCATCAGTCCGGAGTCGTTCGTGTTCGGGGAGTCCGCGCTGATCCTCGCAATCGTCGTGCTCGGCGGCATGGGCTCGCAGATCGGCGTTGCGACTGCGGCGCTGGTCATGCTCGGCGGCTTCGAGCTGTTCCGCGAATTCGAGCAATACCGCATGCTGCTGTTCGGCGCGGCGATGGTGACAATCATGATCTGGCGGCCGCGCGGCCTCGTCGCCTCGCGCACGCCGGTGCTCTATCTCAACGGCCGCAAGGGCGCAGCCGCGCCCGCGGCGCAGCGCAAAAGCTAGGGCGGGACCGCGAATGAGCGCCGCTCCAGACGCGATCCTCGCCGTCGAACGCCTGAGCATGCGGTTCGGCGGCCTCGTCGCGGTGGACGACCTGAGCTTCAACGCGCAACGCGGTCACATCACCGCACTGATCGGCCCGAACGGCGCCGGCAAGACCACCGTGTTCAACTGCATCACCGGTTTCTACAAGCCGAGCGCCGGCATGATCCGGCTCAGCCATCGCGACGGGCAGACTTTTCTGCTGGAGCGCCTGATCGATTTCCGGATCGCCCAGTGGGCCAAGGTCGCGCGCACGTTCCAGAACATCCGTCTGTTCCCCGGCATGACGGCGCTGGAGAACCTGGTGGTGGCGCAACACAACGTACTGATGGCTGCGTCCGGCTTCAGCTTTGTCGGCCTGCTTGGGTTGAAGTCCTACGGCACGGCCGAGCGCGCCGCGGTCGACAAGGCCCGCTATTGGCTCGACCGAACCGGTCTGCTCGGACGCGGTGACGATCTGGCGGGCGGCCTCGCCTACGGCGAGCAGCGCCGGCTCGAAATCGCGCGCGCCATGTGCACCGACCCGGTTCTGCTGTGCCTCGACGAGCCTGCGGCCGGGCTCAATGCGCGGGAAAGCGCCGAATTGAACGACCTCTTGCGTTTCATCCGGCGCGACCACGGCGTCTCGATCCTTCTGATCGAGCACGACATGTCCGTCGTCATGGAGATTTCCGACCACATCGTCGTGCTCGACTACGGTGTGAAGATCGCCGACGGCTCACCCGCCGCGATCCGCGACGACCCGAAGGTGATCGCAGCCTATCTCGGAGTCGAGGACGAAGAGGTCGAGCAAGCCGAGGCGGAGGTCGGACGATGACCGCCCCGCTGCTCGCCATTCGCGGCGTCAAGACCTTCTACGGCAACATCATGGCGCTCAAGGGCGTCGACCTTGATGTCCACGAGGGCGAGATCGTCACGCTGATCGGCGCCAACGGCGCAGGCAAATCGACGCTGATGATGACGACGTTCGGCAACCCGCGCGCGCGCGAAGGCTCGATCGTGTTCGACGGCATCGACATCACCAACATGCCGCCCCACGAGATCGCCAAGCTCCGCATCGCTCAGTCGCCCGAGGGACGGCGCATCTTCCCGCGCATGACGGTACTGGAGAACCTCCAGGTCGGAGCGACGGTCGCGGATCCGGCAAACTTCGCCGCCGACCTCAAGCGCGTCTGCACGCTGTTCCCGCTCCTGGAGAAGCGCATCGGCCAGCGTGGCGGCACGCTCTCCGGCGGCGAACAGCAGATGCTGTCGATCGCGCGCGCACTGATGAGCCGGCCGCGCCTGCTGCTGCTCGACGAACCGTCGCTGGGCCTCGCTCCCATGCTGGTCAAGCAGATTTTCCGCGCCATCCGCGAACTGAACGAGCGCGAGCGCCTCACCGTGTTTCTGGTCGAGCAGAACGCCTTTCACGCGCTGAAGCTCGCGCATCGCGGTTACGTCATCGTCAACGGCCAGATCACGCTGTCCGGCACCGGCCGCGAACTGCTGGTCCGGCCCGAGGTGCGCGCCGCCTACCTCGAAGGCGGACGGCATTGAACCCAGTGGACATGTCGGCGCGACAAAGGCACGGTGCGCTCCGCCTGCCGAGTCATGACGAATGAACGCAAAAGCCGACATCAACGTCGCGATCAATCGATTCTACGAGACGACGAAGCTTGATTATTACGCCGCCTGGATGTTTCGCGGCTATCCACATTACCATTTTGGTTATTTTGCCGAGCCGTCGATGTCGCATCGGCGCGCAAGCCTGCGCATGACGGAACTGGTCTGCGAACTCGCCCAGCCGAAGCCCGGAGAGGCCGTGCTCGACGCGGGCTGCGGCCGCGGGGGCACGTCGATCTGGCTCGCGCAGAACTGCGGTGTCGAGGTCACCGGAATCTGCCTGAGCGAAACCATGATCCGCAGCAGCCGCCGGCGCGCGCGGCGGGCCGGCGTCGAGACGAGTGTGACGTTCCAGAACGCCGACATGGCGGCCACCGGTTTCCCAGACGCCAGCTTCGACGTCATCGTGGCCCTGGAGAGCGCAAGCCACACGCTCGGACCCGCAGCGATTTGCGCCGAGTTTCGCAGGCTCCTGCGGCCCGGCGGCCGGATCGTGGTTGCGGACTACATCGTGAATTCGAGCACAGCACAGCAGGCAAGCAGCCGCGTGCGGCGCTGGCAGCGCAATTGGCACCTTTATGGACTTGCGAGCCGCTCCGAACATCTTGCCGCGGCCGAAGCCAACGAGCTGGAGCTTTCGCATTGGCAGGATGTTTCGGTATTCGTCGCGCCGTCGGTCAAGAGGCTCGCGAAAGCGGCCGCGCGCATGCGGCAGTTCAATGCAATCATGAACCGCCTGCGCCTGCGCAATCGCACGCAGGTTCTGTCGGCCGTGGCGGCCCGTGACATGGGCCAGGCGTTCGACCTTGGGGAATGGTCCTACGCGCTGTTCAGGCTCGACCGGCAGGCGTCCTAGACTGGGCGCAGCGCCGCCGCCGGGGCGGCTTGGACATCCCCTTTCGGCACCGCTAGCCTGACCGAAACCAGCCGGGAGGCCGCCCCATGTTCAGCAAGCCGATCGTTCGCCGCGCCCTGCTCTGCGGCGCAATCCTCCTGCCGGCGCTGTTCGCCCAGAACGCTCACGCGCAATCCGGCACGATCCGCATTATCGTCGGCACCGTGGCCGGCGGCGCCATCGAGCCCTATGCGCGCATGATCGCCGAGCACATGACGCGCACGCTCGGTCAGCCCATCATCATCGAGAACAAGCCGGGCGCGAGCGGCAATATCGCCGCGCAGTACATTGCCGACCAGCCTGCCGACGGCACCATCGTCTGGCTCGGCACCCAGGCGTTCACCGAAATCCTGCCCAACCTGTTCGCGAACAAGCGCTGGTCGATCGAGCAGTTCCACCCGATCATCCGCGGCGTCGAAGCGCCGCTCGCGTTTGTCGCGCATCCGGGCGTGCCGGCCAGGACTTTCGACGAATTCCTGAAGTGGGCCCGGGACAACAAGGGCAAGCTCAGCTACTCCTCATATCAGGCCGGGACGCCGTCGCACTTTCTCGGCTTTCAGCTCAACGAAAAATTTGGGCTCGACCTGACGCACGTGCCCTATCGCGGCTCGGGGTTGCAGGCGACCGCGCTGCTCGCGGGCCATTCGCAGTTCGGCTTCGGTCAGGTCAATTCCACGCTGCCGCATGTGCGCGACGGCAAGCTCAAAGCCTTCGCCACCACCGGGCCCAAGCGCGACCGCTCGATGCCGGACGTTCCGACCTTCGCCGAGCTTGGCCACCCCGATTTCACGGCCAAGGTCTGGTTCGGGCTGCTGGTCAAGGAAGGCACGCCCGCCCCGGTCCTCAAGCGGCTGACCGACGCCGCGGTCGCCGCGCACGCCGACCCCGGAATCCGCCAGAAGCTGGAAGCCCAGGGCTTCGATGTGTCCGGCGAAACCGGCCCTCAGCTCAAGAAGACCATCATCGAACAGGGCGCGCGCTGGGGCCGGCTGGTGAAGGCCTCCGGCATCTCCGTCGAGGATCGCGGCAGCACGCGCTAACAAGCGTCAGGCGCGCCGCGTCGGCAGCGGCACACGATCGACGTGCTCGATTTCTGTGAGCAGCAGCCGCTCGGCCATGCGCGCGCGCACGACGGCGTGCGCCGGATCGTCCCACAGGTTGTCGAACTCGCCGGGATCGTTCTGCAAGTCGTATAGCTCGCCCCAGCCGGTGCCGTGGAACACGCTCAGGCGATAGCGGTCGTCGATCAGGCTGTGCACCCGCGCCGGTTCGTTGGTTCCGGGATTGGGCGCCTGGTGGTCGTACTGGATGAACACACTGTCGCGTACGGTTTCGCCGCGCTCGATGACCGGCAGGAAGCTCCTGGCCTGGATGCCGCTGTAGGGTTCGACCTTCGCGCGTTCGAGCACCGTGGCCGAAATATCCATGGTCGAGGCCAGCGCATCGGTACGCCGCGCGCCATTCGGCCCCTTGGGATCGGACCAGATGAACGGCACGCGCACGATGCTTTGATACTGCTCGGCGCCCTTGAGCATCAGCCGGTGATCGCCCAGGTGATCTCCGTGATCGCTGGTGAAGATGACGACCGTGTCTTCGCGCCGGCCGCTGCGGTCGAGCGCGGCCAGCACCCGGCCGATGGCGTCGTCGACGCAGGCGATCATGCCGCAGGTCAGCGCACGCGCCTCCTGCGCCTCGCGCGCCGAGACGCCGATGGTGTTCATGCCGGTGAGGTTGGCCTTGCCGGACTCGCGGTCGGCGAAGATGTTGCGCACCAGCGCCGGCGGCTCCCAGTCGTTGCGCGTAAACGCTTCGGGTACCGGAAATTGTTCCGGCTTGTACATGTCCCAGTACTTGCCCGGCGGATTGAACGGATGGTGCGGATCGGGAAACGACACCATCAGAAAAAATGGAGCGTTCGGATCGGCCTCGCCGAGCCAGTCGCAGGCTTGCTCGCCAAGAAACGCGGTGGCGTAGAGTTCCTCCGGAATCGCCGTGCGGTAGGCCTGCGGGCAGACATAGTCGTGCGGCAAACTGTTCTTCGGGCCGAGCAGGTTGCGCGCATTGGGATCGCGCGCGTCGAGCCAGCGGTCGTAGTCGCCGCCTGGTTCGTCGCCGTGCGCGCGGACCAGCGTGACGTGTTCGAAGCCGTAGAACGGCGTGCGGACGCGTGCGCCCTCCGTCTGCCAATATTGCGGCGTCTCCTGTTCGTATTGCGGCTCGTGCAGGTCGTTTCGCAATGCCTGACGCAGCGGCGGCGACGGCTCGTGGAATCCCGGCCGCGGCTCCGGCCGCTTGATGATCGGCGCATGCGGCGTGAAGTTCTGCAAATGGCTCTTGCCGATAAGCGCCGTACGGTAACCGGCGTCGCTCAGGAGTTCGACAAAGGTCACCGCGTCCATCGACAGCGGAATACCGTTCGAGCGCACCCCGTGCAGCGACGGCATGCGGCCGGTCATCAGGCTCGACCGGTTCGGCATGCAGACCGGGCTTGCGACATGAAAGCGGTCGAACGCCATGCCGCGCGCGGCGATCGAATCGATGTTCGGCGTCCGCAGCACCGGATGGCCGTAACAGCCGAGATAGTCGGCGCGATGCTGGTCGGTGATGAACAGGAGGAAATTGGGCCGCGATGGGACGGAACTCATCGGCTTGATCCGGACTCCGTGGATGGCCGCCCATTGGGCTTGGGCGCCTGCGCCGCCATGCTATCATTCGAATTGAATCGAATGCACAGGCCAACGTACGGGCCATGGACGAACTTTACGCTCACGAAACGCCTCTTCAGGTGCTGTTCGTCACCGCTTTGATCGGCGGCGGCGCGGCCTGGCTTGCCGGCGGGGCGATCGCCCGGACCTGGCGGCCGTTCTGGCACCTCGCGATCTACATGGCGCTCTTGGGGGGCGCCGTGCGCTTTGTGCATTTCGCATTGTTCGAAGCCACGCTGCTGTCGCCGGCAAGCTATGCTGTCGACACACTTTATCTTCTGGTTGCCGGAACCCTGGCCTGGCGCCTGACCCGGGCGTCGCAGATGACGACGCAATACCATTGGCTGTACGAGCGGACCGGTCCTTTGACCTGGCGGCAACGTGCCGCAACCGATGAATATCCGGGCAAGGGCGGTGTGAATACCCGGTGACCGGCGTTCAAAAACCGGACACAATACCATCTGGAACGTTATGACGACCGGGGCAACCGAAAGATCTCCGGTTCGCAACGCGAGGAGAATGGGATGAAAAAGATGTGGCTAGCAGGTCTTGCCCTTGGCGCAGGCCTGACGTTTTCCGGCCCGGCCCTGGCGCAGGACATCGCCGTCGGCGTCGCCGGCCCGATGACCGGGGGCGAGGCGACCTTCGGCCGCCAGATGAGGAACGGCGCCGAGCAAGCCATCGCGGACATCAATGCCGCGGGCGGCGTTCTTGGCCGCAAGCTCAAACTCGAAGTCGGCGACGACGCCTGCGATCCGAAGCAGGCGCGCTCGGTCGGCGAGAAGTTCGCCAGCGCCAAGCTGCCGTTCGTCGCCGGGCACTATTGCTCGTCGTCGTCGATCCCCGCGTCGGAGGCCTATGCCGAAGGCGGCGTCCTGCAGATTTCGCCGGCCTCGACCAACCCGCGTTTCACCGACCGCAACCTCTGGAACACGTTCCGGGTCTGCGGCCGTGACGACCAGCAGGGCGCGGTTGCGGCCCGGCACATTCTTCGCAGCTTCAAGGGCAAGAACGTCGCCATCGTCCACGACAAGACCACCTACGGCAAAGGCCTGGCGGACGAAACCAAGAAGGCAATGAACAAGGGCGGCATGAAGGAGCGCCTCTACGAGTCCTACAACAAGGGCGACAAGGACTTCACCGCGCTGGTCTCGAAGCTGAAGCTCAACAAGGTCGATCTGGTCTACATCGGCGGCTACCACCAGGAAGCCGGCCTGATCCTGCGCCAGATGCGCGATCAGGGCCTGAAGACGGTGATGATGGCCGGCGATGCGCTCGCCGATAAGGAGTTCGCCTCGATCACCGGGCCGGCCGGCGAAGGCGTGCTGTTCACCTTCGGCCCCGATCCGCGCAAGAAAAAGACGGCTGCCGCGATCGTGCAGAAGTTCAAGGCCAAGAACATCGATCCGGAAGGCTACACGCTCTACACCTACGCGGCGTTCCAGGTCTGGACCCAGGCCGTGGCCAAGGCCAAGACCACCGACGGCAAGAAGGTCGCCGCGGTGCTCAAGGGCGGCAGCTACGACACCGTTCTTGGCAAGCTGTCGTTCGACAAGAAGGGCGACATCACCATCCTCGACTATGTCGTCTATCAGTGGGACAAGAGCGGCAACTACTCCGAGCTCGCTGCGAAGCCCGGTTCCTGATCGCCGACGCAGTTGAAGTGTTGCGCCCGCCCCGGCTTCCGGGGCGGGCCTTTCGTTGCCGTGGCGTTTTCAAGCGAAACGGAAACCGGCTCGCGTAAAGAAAACGCGGCAAAGCGAAGGCTCAGCCGATCCGGCCGAGTGCGGGGAAGGTTTCGAGGATCCAGAAACTCGCCTGCGTCACGAAGCCGGTCAGAAAGGCAATGCCGGTCAGAATCAGCAGCCCGCCCATGACACGCTCCATATGCACGAGATGGCGGCGGAAGCGGGTGAGGAAGGCCGCGAACGGCTCAACCGCGAAGGCCGCCAGAATGAACGGGATGCCCAGCCCAAGCGAATAGACCGCAAGCAGGCCCGCACCCTTCGCCACCGTCGCTTCCGACGCTGCAACCGCGAGGATCACCGCCAGGATCGGTCCGATGCAGGGCGTCCAGCCGAAGGCAAACGCGAGCCCCATGACATAGGCGCCCCACAGCCCGACCGGTTGCGGCACGTCCATGCGCTTCTGCCGGTGCAGTATATCGATGCGCAGGAGACCGAGGAAATGCAGGCCCATCGCGATAATGGCGATACCAGCGACGATGGCGAGTTCGGCCGAATAGACGCGGATCAGCGAGCCCATGACGCTGGCGCTGGCGCCGAGCGCGACGAACACGGTGGAAAAGCCGCAGACGAACAGAAACGCCGCCAGCACCGTCTGGGCCTGCGAACCGGTCGCCGGATCGTCGTCTGTGAGGCGTTCGAGCGACGTGCCGGCCAGATAGACGATATAGGGCGGCACCAGCGGCAGGACGCAGGGCGAGAGGAAGCTGAGCAGCCCGGCAAACAGGGCCGCGAAGAGAGTGACGTCTTGCGCCATGATGGCGCCTAGATGCGACGCCCGCCCGGGCAAGGCAAGCCCGCGAAGTCGGCCATCGCCGGGAAGTGATCGGCGGTGATATATCGGGGGCGCGGAGGTCCGGAATGGTGCGCAAACTGCCGATTGTCGCGGTTTTCGGGGCGGGAACGGCGCTGGCCGACGAGCGCGCGGGTTTCGCGCGCGACGTCGGACGCATGGTTGCCGCGCTCGGCGCGCATCTCCTGACCGGCGCCGGATTCGGCGTGATGGCGGCAGCGGCCGAAGGCTTCGTCTCGGTTGCCGGCCGCGCCGGACTGTCGATCGGCATTGTGCCGCGCGCGCCGCAGGGCGCGTTCGACGAACCGAACCACGACGCTGGCGGCCAGGCCTATCCCAACCCATTCGTCGAGATCGCGGTTCACACGCCGCTGCCGCCGCGCGTCGGCGACTGGCACCGCGACCCGGCGCGCAACCACGTCAACGTGCTGACCGCGGACGCCATCGTCGCGCTGCCCGGCGGACCCGGCACGCATAACGAACTGGACATGGCGGCCGAATACCGCGGCGAGCGCGACAAGCCGGCGGCGGAGCGGCGGACGATACTCGTCGGGCCCGCCGCGGAGTTTTCGGCCGAACACCGCCGCATGTATCTCCACACCGAAACGCTCGCCGACGCGGAGCGTCATTTGCGGCGCATTCTGACGGCGCGGCAGTCCGCGCCGCCGCTGCGGAGCGTGTCGTGAGCGCCCTTCGCAACCTCATCACCGACGTCGCGGGCATCAGCGTCGGCAACGCCGAGGATGCGCGTCTCGCGTCCGGCGTCACCGCGATCCTGTTCGACGGCCAGGCCACCGCGGCGGTCGATGTGCGCGGCGGCGCGCCCGGAACGCGCGAGACCGACCTGCTCGATGCGCACCGCACGGTCGAGATGATCGACGCCGTGGTCTTGAGCGGCGGGTCGGCATTCGGCCTCGATACGCCGTCCGGCGTGCAGGCCTGGCTGCGCGAGCAGGGCCGCGGGTTTGCCATCGGCGACATCCGCATTCCGATCGTCAGCGGCGCGGTGCTGTTCGACATGCTGAACGGCGGCGACAAGAACTGGGGCCGCTTCCCGCCCTATCGCGATCTCGGCTACGCCGCCGCAGCAGCAGCCGGATCGTCGTTCGCGCTCGGCACCGCCGGTGCGGGCACCGGCGCAACAACCGTCAACCTGAAAGGCGGACTCGGGTCGGCCTCCGCGGTCACGCGCGAGGGCCACACCGTCGGCGCGCTGGTCGCGGTCAACGCCTGCGGCAGCGTTACGGTCGGAAACGGACCGCAGTTCTGGGCCGCCCCCTTCGAGCAGGCGAACGAATTCGGCGGCCGCGGCTTTCCGGCGAACGTGCCGCCGTCGGCGCTGATCCCGCATGCCAAAGGCCGGCCCGGCGAGAACACGACCATCGCCATCGTCGCGACCGACGCAACTCTCTCCAAGGCGCAGGTCAAGCAGCTCGCGGTGATGGCGCAGGACGGCTTCGCGCGCGCGATCTATCCCGCGCACACGACGCTCGACGGCGACACGGTGTTTGCGGCCGCGACCGGACGGCGCGCAATGCAGAATCCGGTTTCGGAACTGTCGGAACTCGGCGCCATCGCCGCCAACGTGCTGGCCCGCGCCGTCGCGCGCGGCATCTACGAGGCCGGGGCGCTGCCGTTCGCCGGCGCGCTGCCGTCGTGGCACGACAGGTTCGCCAAGGCGCCCAGTTGACGCAAAGGACCGGCCGCAACACCGATCTTCCGGACGGCAAGGCAGCCGGCGTGTGCCGGCTGCCTTGGTTTCAGGTCACGCTCGCGGCGAACGACGCCGCGGACAGTCACCAGCCGTTGCTGGCGTGACGATCGTACAGGCCCCGCTCGTTCACGACAGCCCGCACGGGCGCGCGGGTCGACGCAAACGCGTTGAAGCCGGACTGCGGGGCGGCGTAGAAACTCGCCGGATAGATGTCGCCTTCCTTCTTCTCGGCGACGTCGGCCATGGCGACCGAAGCGGCGCCGAGGACGAGAACGGTCGAAAGAGCGATCCTGGTCAGCATTGTCGTATCTCCTTGTTGTTCGTGACGGGCACCGTGCCCGTCTGCCGGGAGATACGTGTCGACTCGGCAAACGGATACGCCTCGCGCATTCACGAGCCCGTGGGAGAAATGTGAGCGGGCGTGCTGCATCCAATCCGGAAAATTCATTTTACGGGCGGCGATGAAAGGCGAATGCCACAGGCGGCACGACAAGGTTCGGTCACATTCGTTAGCGCCGCCGCCTGTCGCCTACCGCAATCGCGCCGCGGTGAGTGGCCGCCCGACGCTCAGGACGCAAACCTGTCCACGCTGTAGGGCGCCGGATCGCAGAACGGCGTCGCGCCCGTGATCATGTCCGCGACCAGCCGCCCCGTGACCGGACCGAGCGTCAGGCCCCAATGCGCGTGGCCGCAGGCGAGCCAAAGTCCGGACTGTCCGGGCGCGCGTCCGATGACAGGCCTTGAGTCCGCAAAGCACGGCCGCGATCCCAACCATGGCTGCGCCTCGACCGGCTCGCCGAGCGGAAACAGTTCGTTCGCCGCCGGCATCAGGCGGTCGAACTGCACCGGCGTCGGAGCCGCATCGCGGTCGGCGAACTCCGCGCCGGTGGTGAGCCGGACCCCCTGCTCCATCGGCGCAAGGCAATAGCCGAATTCGGTGTCGACGATCGGCCGGTTCAGTCCGGCGTTGCCGCGCGGCCGGAAATGCCGGTGATAGCCGCGCTTGTAGGCCATCGGCAGATCGATGCCGAGCGCGCCGAGCAGGTCGGGCGACCACGGGCCGAGCGCGCCCACGGCGTCCTTCGCATCCACCGGGCCTTCGCCGGTGTCGGCGCGCCAATGACCGTCGGCGCGACGCAGCGTGCGCGCGTCGCCCCTGAGAATGACGCCGCCGAGCTTCACGAAGCGCTCGGCATAGGCCTTGGTCACCGCCAGCGGATTGGACACGCTCGCGGCCTCGGGCCAATGCACGGCGTGCCGGAACACCGGCGACAGCGACGGCTCCAGCGCACGCGCCTCCTCGCCCGACAGGGCGCGATGCGACAACCCGAGCCGGCTGGCGAAGTCGCGTTCGCGCGCCGTCCCCGCGAATGCCGCGTCGCTGCGATAAAGCTTGATCCAGCCGTTCTTGCGCAGGTATTGCGCCGCCTCCGCCTCCGCCATCAGCGCCTCGTGCTCGGCCACCGCGCGCGCGAACAGCGGGCGCATGTCCTCGGCATAGGCGACGCTTTCCTCGGGCCGCGTGTGACGGCGATAGGCCAGCAGCCAGGGCGCGATCCGCAGCAAAGCGGACCAGTGATAATTGGCATCTGGCGCCTGTTTGAGCGCGATCTTCAGAAGCTTTCCGAAACCCGAGGGAAAGGCATGCGGAAACAGCGTATTGCCCTCGATCACGCCGGCATTGCCGTAGGACGTTTCCTCGCCCGGCCCACGGCGGTCGATCAGTGCGACGGACAGCCCGCGCTTGGCGAGATGCAGCGCGATCGACGTTCCGACAATGCCTGCGCCCAGCACGATCGCATCGGTTCGGGCCATGGTCCGCTCCCGTTTGCCATCACGCCCGATCCGACGTGAGTCGACCGTGTATTTAGGCGAGCGACCGAACAGTTACCAGCAGGCCGGGCAGGCGCGAAGCGGAAGACCGCAGGCAGTAAACCTTCCGCCTGGAACGCCGATCGCGACGGTCTCGGATTGACAACGCCCGGCCAGGGGTTGGACCGTCGGAGAGCGGCGCCTTTCGGCCGACGGGATTGCACGATGATCGAACGCCCTGCGTTGCCATACCGTCTGCGACCGGATGCGGCCATCGTCCGCTCCGTTTCGCAGGTCGCTGCGCTCTGGGTCGCGTCCGACGCCGGCTTCTACTTCCTCCTGCCGATGCTCGGCGTGCAGATCAGCTACAATTCCGGATCGGTGGCGATCACCCTCTACTACTTCTTCTGGAGCGGAATCGCGGTCATCACGTTCTGGGACCGCTACATTCACTGGGTCAGGTTCGAAAACCGCCTGGCCAGCTATCTGATCTGGTGCGCCGTCTTTGCCGGCTGCACGTTGTTTGCGGCCTACGTGCTGCCGCAGCTTGCACCCACCAAGTGGACACAGCCGTGGACCCCTCCCGACGTGGTCGTCGCCACGCCGTGGTACTTCTTGCCGAAATCGGTCGATATTCTCTTCCAGCAGCTGTTGATCGTCGCGCTCGTCCTCGGCCTTGCCGAACATCGTTTTAGCGTCCGGCAGATATCGATGACCTGCGCGGTTCTTTTCGGAGCCATGCACCTGTTGCTTGCCTTTGGAGGCATGCCGTTGGGCTACGTCCTTCGCTTCATGGTCGCGGCCGCCATATTCGGACTGATCTTTCCGAGCCTGATCCTGAACGTGCCGAACGGCTTTGCGTTCTCCTACATGGCGCACTGGACGTACTACGCGATCACGGTCGTTATGCCCCGTATCTTCTCTGCGCCCTCGCCATGACCGGTCGTCCGAAGTCCGGCCATGACAATCGAGCCGCGATCCTGCGCCGGCTCGATCCGCCGCCCGTCTGGCTCTGCCTTCTGGCGATCGGCGGCATGCTCGCCTTGCAGTCGCTCGCACTGCTTGCGCTCGGCCATCCCGCGATCTGCACCTGCGGAACCGTGAAGCTCTGGCACGGTGTCGTGGCAAGCTCGGAGAACTCGCAGCATATCGCTGACTGGTACACCTACTCCCACGTGATCCACGGCTTTGCGCTCTACTTTCTGCTCTGGTTGCTCGCGCCAGGCATGTCATTCGGCCTTCGCCTGACGATTGCGGTCGGCATCGAGGTCGCCTGGGAGGTGGCCGAGAACATGCCTGCGATCATGGAACGCTATCGGCAATCGGCGCTCGCGCGCGGCTACTTCGGCGACAGCGCGATCAATTCGGTTGCCGACACGCTGGCGGCAGCGGTCGGAGTCGTTCTGGCCCGCAAGCTGCCGGTCTGGCTGATCGTTGCATCGGTCATCGCGATGGAATTGTTCGCGCTGTACTGGATCCGCGACAACCTCGTGCTCAACGTCGTTCAGCTCATCCATCCGTTCGAAGCGATTTCGCTCTGGCAAGAAGGCGGACACTAGCGGGGCGATCCTATCGACGCACGCCGGCGCGGCTGTTATGCCCGCCCCATGCACGCACTAGCCCGGCTCACCGGCGGCCCGATCCGGTTTCTGACCTGGCTCGGACGCCACGGCACCAACGCCGTCGCGGTCTCGATCCTGCTCGGGATCGCGCTGCCGCCACTCGGCGCGCTGATCCGGCCGTTCTTTCCCGAGACCGTGTTCCTGCTGCTGTGCCTTGCGTTCCTCCGCGTCGACCCCGGCGCATTGCGGATGCAACTGGCCCGGCCGCGCCTTCTCGTGCTCGCCGCGCTCTGGACCATGCTGGCAGTGCCGGTTCTGGCCGGACTGGCCCTGGCGGGTCTCGGGCTCGGCCAAGCCGCGCCCGGCCTGCTGCTCGCGCTGATGCTGAACGCGGTCGCGCCACCGATTTTTTCCTCGCCTGCGCTCGCGGCCCTGATGGGGCTCAACGCCGCGGTCACGCTCGCGCTCCTCCTTGTCTGCACCGCGGCGACCCCGTTCCTTGCACCGGCGATGATCGCGGCCTTTGTCGGCCCCGCGGTCACGTTTTCGCCGCTCGAACTGGGCTTGCGGCTGGTGCTGATGCTGGCGGGCGCCGCCTGCGTCGCGATCGCGATCCGGGCGGTCGCTGGCAGGCCCTGGGTCGAGCGCCAGGCGTCCCGCATCGACGGGCTCAACGTGGTCGTGTTGTTCCTGTTCGCGGTCGCGCTGATGGGTGACGTGCTGGAGAACGCGATCGCAAGGCCGATGCTGGTGCTGGGCCTGCTCGTGCTGTCGAGCGCGGTGACGTTCGGGCTGAGCGCGCTGACCGCGCTGCTGTTCTGGTACGCGGGCGCGCGCACCGCCCTTCCCCTCGCCCATGCCGCCGGCTCCCGCAACACCGGGCTGATGCTGGCCGCGGCCGCGGGCTCGGTGCCGGAACTGGTCTGGCTCTATGTCGCGCTCATTCAGATACCGATCTACGCCCTGCCGCTGATCGCGCGGCCGTTTCTGCGGCGGCTGTCCACCGGTTCATAAGCCTCCGCATTGCCGGCCTATGGCCGCCGTGTTACCCGGATGGCACGGAGACCGACATGCCCCGTCCGCTTCGCATCGCGCCTTCAATTCTCGCCGCCGACTTCGGCAAGCTCGCCGACGAGGTGCGCGCGGTCGAGGCGGCGGGCGCCGACTGGATTCACCTGGACGTGATGGACGGCCATTTCGTTCCGGTCATCACCTTCGGTCCGGAAGTCGTCAAGACGCTCCGTCCGGTCACCCAGAAGGTCCTCGACGTGCATCTGATGATCGCGCCCTGCGATCCGCACCTCGAAGGTTTCGCCAAGGCCGGCGCGGACATCATCACCGTGCATGTGGAATCCGGCCCACATCTGCACCGCTCGCTGCAGACCATCCGCGCGCTCGGTAAGAAGGCCGGCGTCACCATGAACCCGGCGACGCCGGTCGAGAGCATCGAGCACGTCATCGACATCGTCGATCTGGTGCTGGTCATGTCGGTCAATCCGGGTTTCGGCGGCCAGAAGTTCATCCCGGCCGCGGAGGAGAAACTGCGCCGCGTCGCCGCGTTGGTCGGCGCGCGCCCGATCGACATCGAAGTCGACGGCGGCGTTACCGCCGAAAACGCCGCTCTCGTCACGCGGGCCGGCGCCAACGCGCTGGTCGCGGGCTCGGCGGTGTTCAAGGGCGGCCCCGCCGCCTACCGCGACAACATCGCGGCGATCCGTCACGCGGCGTCGCTCGCCCGTGGCGAAGCCGCATAAAGCCCCCTATTCTGACGCCAACCGAATTTGCAGCAGCTTGCACCGGAAGGACTGGCCATGGGCGTATTGATCGACGGCAAGTGGACCGACGGCGAACTGCCGCAGGAAACCTCCTCAACCGGCCAGTTTAAGCGCGCCGACAGTTCGTTCCGCGACCGCATCACCGCTGATGGGTCGTCGGGCTTCAAGGCCGAGCCCGGCCGCTATCACCTTTACACCACGTTCGGATGCCCCTGGGCGCACCGCACGCTGATCTATCGCGCGGTCAAGAAGCTCGAAGGCCTGATCTCGGTCTGCCACTCGGTTCCGGGCCTGCGCACGCAGGGCTGGACCTTCGAAGCCGACGCCCGCTACCCGGACTGCATTCCGGATACCGTGAACGGCTTCCGCTACATGCACGAGGCCTATACCGCGACCAATCCGACTTACACCGGCAAGGTCACCGTGCCGACGCTGTGGGACAAGAAGACCAAGCGCATCGTCAACAACGAGTCGTCCGAGATCATCCGGATTCTCAACACCGAGTTCAACGCGATCACCGGCGACAGGACCGACTACTATCCGACTGCGCTGCGCGCCGAAATCGATGCCGTCAACGAACGCGTCTATCACAACGTCAACAACGGCGTGTACCGCTGCGGCTTCGCCAAATCGCAGGCGGCCTACGAGGAGGCCTACGACGGCCTGTTCGAAACGCTCGACTGGCTGGAGCAGCGGCTGTCGAAGCAGCGCTATCTCGTCGGCAACCAGATCACCGAGGCCGACTGGCGGCTTTACCCGACGCTGGTGCGTTTCGATGTCGCCTATTTCTCGATCTTCAAGTGCAACCGGCAGCGCATCGCCGACTATCCGAACCTGTCGAACTACATGCGCGAGCTCTACCAGGTGCCGGGCGTCGCCGAGACCACCAAGCCCCGCTACTACGTGATCAACTACTATTCGATCCCGAAGGTGAACCCGACCGGGATCGTGCCCAAGGGCACCCCCGTGGACCTCGGCCAGCCGCACGACCGCGCCCGCATCGCGGCCTGAACCTTCCGCACTGCGCGTCCGACCAATAGGCTTGCGCCTTCGGCGCAGACCCGCCGCTGTCGGAGGAACGACCGTGCTTCGGAATGCGATGGCGAAACGCTGGCCGCGCGGCGTGGTCGCGCCCAACAGGCGGCTGCGGCTCGCCGGCATGCTGGACAACGGCGAGCCCGTGCTCTGGACCGGCGCGCCGGACGTAAGCGCAACGCTGGGGACGCAAAAGGCATGGTGGTGGCTCGGCGCGCCCTGGACGGTCGCCGCCGTCGCGCTGTCGGCTTACGGGCTGATCCCCTGGAACCTGGACTTCTTCGCTATCGTGCTCGGCGGCGTGTTCCTGGCCGCGCCGCTGCTCCTGACCTTCCAGGCCGGCGGCACGGTCTATGCCATCACCGACCAGCGGGCGATCCTGCGCCACGATGCGCTTGGCCAGCACCAAGTCGTCTCGATCCCGTTTGCCGAGATGGACGAGACCTTCGAAATTCTGCCGACCGGCCCGAACACCGGCCATCTCTATTTCGCGTCGGGGCAATCCACCCGCCTCCCCTATGCCGACTACGACGGCAAACTGGCGTTCCGGGAGCTGCGCGATCCGGAAGCCGTGCGCGACCTCCTGGAGCGCATCCGCGCGCACCGGCAGTCCTGATAGAGCCGGTCGACTTTTCCACCATCCCGCCTTGCAAATGCGGGGCGCGGGACCGATACAAACGGCGTTCTCCCGCACGAGGCCGCCATGATCCCCCGCTACAGCCGCCCCGAAATGACCGCGATCTGGTCGCCGGAGACGCGCTTTCGCATCTGGTTCGAGATCGAGGCCCACGCCGCCGACGCCATGGCCGCGCTCGGCATCGTGCCCAAGGCGGCCGCGAAGAAAGTCTGGGACAAGGGCGCCAAGGCGAAGTTCGACATCGCCCGCATCGACGAGATCGAGCGCGAAACCAAGCACGACGTCATCGCGTTCCTGACGCATCTGGCCGAGATCGTCGGACCCGAGGCGAGATTCGTGCACTCCGGCATGACGTCGTCGGACGTGCTCGACACCTGCCTCAACGTGCAGCTCGTGCGCGCAGCCGACATTCTGATCGCCGATGTCGACCGCCTGCTGGCCGCACTGAAAAAGCGCGCCTTCGAGCACAAGAAAACGCCGACCATCGGCCGCTCGCACGGCATCCACGCGGAGCCCACGACCTTCGGCGTCAAGCTCGCGGTCGCCTATGCGGAATTCTCCCGCGCGCGCGAACGCCTCGTCGCCGCGCGCAAGGAGGTCGCGACCTGCGCCATCTCGGGCGCCGTCGGCACCTTTGCGCAGGTCGATCCGCGGGTCGAGGCGCATGTCGCCAAGAAAATGGGACTTTCGCCCGAGCCGGTGTCCACGCAGATCGTCCCGCGCGACCGCCACGCCATGTATTTCGCCACGCTCGGCGTCGTGGCCTCGTCGGTCGAGAGGCTCGCCATCGAAATCCGCCACCTTCAGCGCACCGAGGTTTTGGAAGCCGAGGAGTTTTTCTCGGAGGGCCAGAAGGGCTCTTCCGCCATGCCGCACAAGCGCAACCCGGTGCTGACCGAAAACCTGACCGGTCTCGCGCGCATGGTGCGCGCCTACGCGCTCCCCGCGATGGAGAACGTCGCGCTCTGGCACGAGCGCGACATCTCGCATTCGTCGGTCGAGCGCATGATCGGGCCGGATGCGACCGTGACGCTCGACTTCGCACTCAACCGGCTCGCCGGCGTGATCGAGAAGCTCGTGGTCTATCCCGGCAACATGCAAAAGAACCTCGACCGGCTTGGCGGGCTTGTGCATTCGCAGCGCGTGCTGATCGCGCTGACGCAGAAGGGCATGGCGCGCGAGGACGCCTACAAGGTGGTGCAGACCCACGCCATGAAGGTGTGGCAGGGCAAGGGCGACTTCCTCACCTTCCTGAAGGCCGACCCCAAGGTGCGCGCGAAGCTTACGCCCGCGGAGATCGAAGCCAACTTCGACCTCGGCTACCACTTCAAGCACGTCGACACGATCTTCAGGCGCGTGTTCGGAAAGAGCTAACCGCGCCTGCCGGTCGTCATCTCAAGTGGCGGCGTTGCCAACCGAACCTGCGCCAATGCCGGTTGCGCCAATCGGCATCGCGCCAGCGCCAGATGCGCGGATCGTCGGCATCCGGCTCGGCCTGCGGCGCGGAAACCGGCGCGGGCATCGCCGGGCGCTCCGCGGCAGACGCGAAAGCATCGCTGCCGAAGCGCAGGTAGGCGCGGCTGGTGTATCCGACGTTGCGTCCGACCTTCACCCGGCACCAGGTGCCGTGACACCTCTGGACGTCGACCTTCGCGCCCGGCGGCATGATGACCATGACCTCGAACGCAGCCCCCGGACCGGTGCGCAGGTTGAGCTTGCTGCCGGCGACCGCGGGCTCGGCTCCGGCCGCACGCGCGCACACGACAAGAAGCACCGCCCCCGCGAGCATCGTCTTCGGTGCAGACATTTCCCGACTCCACAAACCGCTGTGGCGCCGCCCCACTCTCGACCGAACGATGATCCCCGTTTAGCCGCCTGACGCGCGGACAGCCCTGCGGCACTGCGCCGCTTCGACTCCCAGGGTTAATCCGCAGCCCGGCCTGCGCAGAACGCGGTTGCGGTTCCAGCGCCGCCGGGTCACAAATTGAGCACGCTGGAGACGCTCGATGCCCGAAACCCGTATCGCCCTCGCCGGCCTCGGCGCCATCGGCCGCGCGGTGGCGCGCCGGCTGACCGACGGTCTGCCGGGCCTGAAGCTCGCCTGCATCGCGACCGGCAACGCGGAGAAAGCCCGCGCCTGGCTCGCCGAGCAGAAGATCGACGTTCCGCTGGTCGAGCTTGAGGCCTTTCCGAAGCACGCCGACCTCGCCATCGAATGCGCGCCCGCGTCGCTTCTGGAACGCATCTGCCGGCCGATGCTGGAGGCGGGAAAGCAGGTGATGGTGCTGTCCTGCGGCGCGCTGCTGCCGCGGCCCGACCTGATCGATCTCGCCAAGGCCCATGGCGGGCGCATCATCGTTCCGACCGGCGCGCTGCTCGGCCTCGACGCGGTCGCAGCATCCGCCGAGGGGATAATTCATTCCGTCCGCATGACCACGCGCAAGCCGCCCATCGGCCTCGTCGGCGCGCCCTATCTGGTCAAGAACAACATCTCGGTCGAAGGGCTGAACACGGCAAAGCTCGTGTTCAGCGGCACCGCACGCGAGGCCGCTGCGGGCTTTCCGGCCAACGTCAACGTTGCGGCTGCGCTTTCGCTTGCCGGCATTGGGCCGGACCGCACCATGATCGACATCTGGGCCGACCCTGCGGTGACGCGCAACTGCCACACCATCGAGGTCGATTCCGACAGCGCGCGCTTCACGCTGTCGATCGAGAACGTGCCGTCGGAAAACCCCAAGACCGGCAAGAACGTCGCGCTGTCAGTGATCGCGGCGCTGCGCAAGATGCACTCGCCGCTTGCGGTCGGGACGTAAGGGTTACGCCCGTACGGCTTCCGGAAGATCGGCGGCGATGCGCCTCCGCCCCAGCATGTGCGCGCGGCCGTCGTTGATGGCGTCGACCGCGATCAGCCTGCCTGACTTGCGATAGTCCACCGAGAACTTTCCATCCGCGGGATTGCCGACTGTCTCGGCCGCGTCGTAGCCGTCGAGCAATCCTGTGATCTGCAGCTTCACCTCGTACTGGTCCGACCAGAACCACGGCACCGGATCGTAGGTTTTGGGCTTGCCGAGGATCGCGTCGGCCGCGGCCTTGGCCTGATCGATGGCGTTCTGCACGCATTCGAGCCGGATCGCGCGGCCGTAGCGGTGGCTGAAGAAGCGCGCGCAGTCGCCAATGGCGTACACGTCCGGCGCGGACGCACGCGCAAAATCGTCCACGACAATGCCGTCCTTGCATTCGAGACCGGCAGCCGCGGCGAGATCGTCGTTGGCGCGCGCGCCGGTCGCGACCAGCACGAGATCGGCCGCGATCCGCTCGCCGCTTGCAAGCGCAGCGCCGCTCGCGCGCCCCTCGCCTTCGATCGAACCGAGGCGCGCGCCGAGCCTTATGTCGACGCCGCGGCCGCGGTGCAGCGTTTGATAGAATTGCGAGACGGTTTCGCCCGCCACCCGCTTCATCACGCGGTCTTCGGCCTCGACCACGACAGCATCGCGGCCCTCCTGGCGCATGACGGCGGCAACTTCGAGCCCGATGTAGCCGCCGCCGACGATGACCACGCGCTTTGCCCGGTCGAACGCAGGCCGCAGCCGCCGCACGTCGTCGATCTTGCGCAGCGAATAGACGCCCGCAAGCTTGACGCCCGGCAGCGGCAGGTCCCGCGCCCGCGTTCCGGTGGCAAAGACGAGCGTCCCGTAAGCATGCTCGACGCCGCCCGCCAACGTCACCCGCTTGCGAGCCACGTCGACGGCCGCGACGGCCGTACCGGTTTCAAGCACTACATCGCGGTCCTTCCAGAACGCTGCCGGGCGCAGGTACAGCGTTTCTTCGGACGGACGATCCTTGAGGAAGGCCTTGGACAGCGGCGGGCGCTGATACGGCGGATAGGGTTCGTCGCCGATCATCCGGATCGCGCCGGCGTATCCGCCCTGGCGCAGGCTGATGGCGAGCTGGGCCGCGGCCTGGCCCGATCCGACAATGACAACGCCGTTCATTCCGCCTTTTCACCCTTCCACGTGGGCTGCCGCGGATGCACGGCGTCCTTGAAGATGTCAAAGCCCTTCCAAGCCGGCTCCGGCGGCTCGCAACCCGGTTGCGGTACATAGATGGACGGCTCGGCGAGCGTCATCTTCGGGATGTAGCGCGGGCAATTCGGAAAGATGGCGCGCGCCTGCACGCGTACGATCAGTTGGGCGCCGACGGTCGAGCCGAGCAGCGGATCGTCGCGCGACACCGTCGCCGTGCCGTTGACCCGCAGCCGTCGGGGCCGCTCGTGCAGGTCGATGAACAACAACCCCACGTTGGGATTCACCGCGAGGTTGCCGAGGCTCTTGAACATGCCGTTGCCGTCGTAATCCGGGAACGCCAGTTCCGAAGGGCCGGTGATGCGCACGAAGCCGGGCGGCCCGCCCTTGAACGAGCAATCGGGCCTGCCTTCGGCGTCCGCGCTGGCGACGAAGAAGTAGATCGCGCCCTGGATGAAGGCCTTGTCGTCGTCGCTGAACGCGGTCCGGGCCAGCTTCTGCTCCAGCCGGTCGGAGATGCGGCGGCTGTCGAACTGGTCCTGGAGCCCGCGGTTTCCCTCGTGATACAAAATGCTGTCGGACATGACGGGTCTCCTTGCGGCAGTCCTGACCTCAATGGTGTATCCTAACGCTCCGCATCCGCGTCCGTCCCTCCCCTCAATCCAATTCCGAGCATCTTCGAGAGAAATCAAATGGCCAAGAAGCGTGCCTCAAAGACCTCCGCGGAGCGTTCCGCCAAGGCGCCGAAGTACCGGCTGAAGGAGATCACCGACGAGCAGATGACCGCCCTGCAGCGCGCGCTGCGCGACGCGATCTATTCGGGCCCGCGCGGCATCCGAAAGAAGCTGACCGGGCCGTTCCAGATCTGGCTGAACGCGCCGGAGCTCGGGCATCTCGCGCAGGCGCTCGGCGCCTTTGTGCGCTACAAGACCTCGCTCTCGCCGCGCCAATCGGAAACCGCGATTCTGGCCACCGCACATATCTGGAAGGCGCAGTATGAATGGTACGCGCACGCGCCGATGGCCGAGAAGGCCGGCGTGAAGCCCGCCACCGTCAAGGACCTGCAGGCCGGACGCGCGCTGAAATCGGCGGCCAAGGACGAGCAGGCCATCGTCGATTTCGTGCGCGAGCTCTACAAGATCCGGAGGGTAAGCGACCGCACCTACAAGCGCGTGCATGCGTTCCTGGGCGACAAGGGCGTGGTCGAGCTGGTCGGAATCTGCGGCTACTACGCGCTGATCTCGATGACGCTCAACACCTTCCGTGCGGAGATTCCCGGCGGCGGCTCGCTGCCATTCGCCGAACCGAAGTAGCCGCCGCCGGCGGGCCGGTGCGGCCCGAACCGCGCACAAATTGACTTCGATCAAGGCGGCCGGCGCCGGGGCTTCGGGTAATGCCCAAAAACCTCGCAGGGTGGACGCCATGGAGCAGGTCAACGGCACAAGCGATCCCGTCGTGCGGCGGATCGCGGCGCGCGACATCGCCGAGGCGCTGGCGGCAGGCCTGAGGGACTTCCGGGCGATGCCTTTCTACGGACTGATGTTCGGCGCGCTTTACGCGGTCGGAGGCATTGCGATCGTGCTGTCGGTCACGGCCCTCGGCATGACCTATCTCGCCTATCCGCTCGCGGCCGGGTTTGCGCTGATCGGCCCGTTCGTCGCGGCGGGCCTCTACGAGGTGAGCCGTCAGCGCGAGACCGGCGGGACGCCGTCGCTTGCGGGCATCTGGTCCGCCATCCGAAGCCGCCCCGAAATCGGCTGGATGGCGTTCGTGACGCTCTTCATCTTTGTCATCTGGATGTATCAGGTGCGCTTCCTGATGGCGCTGTTTCTCGGATTGAACGCGTCGTTTTCAAGCCTGCAGCAATTCCTCACGGTCGTCCTGACCACCACCGAGGGCCTGCTGTTTCTTGGCATCGGCAACGTGGTGGGGGCGATTCTTTCGCTGCTCTTGTTCTCGCTGACGGTGGTCTCGTTTCCGCTACTGCTCGACCGCGAGGTCGATTTTGTGACCGCCATGATCACCAGCGTGCGCGCGGTCGTGACGAGCCCGGCGCCGATGATCGGCTGGGCCGCCGTGATCGTGGTGCTCTTGATCGTGTCGGTACTGCCGTTCTTCCTGGGGCTTTTGGTGACGCTGCCCGTGTTGGGCCACGCGACCTGGCATCTCTATCGGCGCGTCGTTGCACCCGCACACAGCGCTGCTTAGCAACGGCGCTCCGTTACCGCCGCAGCGCCGCTTTCCGGCCCGAAGACTGACCGACAATTCCCATTTTGCGCCGCATTGAAGTCACGCGGCGCAGCCGAAATGGCCTCGTCTCAGATCAGGGGGAGGCCAATGAACATCGCCATTGCACGCATCGCAGTCCTCGCGGCAACCGTGGCGTTCGGCACGGCGTTCGCCGGCGCGGCCAAGGCCGCGTGCGGAGACCTCGTTTGCGGCCTGATCGGCCAGATCGGAATCGCCGTTCAAAAGGGACCGCATGTCGCGGCTGAAGAGTCTGCGGTCCAAAACGCCGCGGCAGCGGCGACGACGGCCGGTGCGCACGACGCGCGCACCATTGTTCGAAAGCCGAAGCGCTACATTCGGGCGGCGGCCAAGAAACGTCCCACTGTCACGAAACGCCTGACCGCACCAAAAAAGCAACGGCGGCAACCGCCAATGCCGGCGACACTGCCCGAACGCGATCCGGTACCGGTCGTGGCGCCGGACGAGGTCAATGCCATCGATCTTGCAGCGGGACCTGAGCCCGCGGCCGACGGCGAACAGGATGCGTCCGCCGACGAATTGCCGCCCAACGGAATCCGCACCGACGAGGCGGCGCGCAAGGCCCTTGCATTGGCGCTTTACGACAAAGCGCACCGGCTGCGAGATGCGCCCACGGCTCCGCAGGCCATGCCCCGGCTTGAAGAGTCCCGGGTCGGGAAATCCTGGCTTGAACGGATGTGGACCGTCGTCGCGGATGCGTTTGGAGCGGTCCATGCCGCCGTGCGGACCCTCGTCGGCTGACTGACGCCCTGCGCGCGGCACGGGGCGACGCCGCGCGCCGCGCTGAGCTAGGATGGCAGGCGCTGAAAGCAGACCTTGCTTTCGGGGCCTGCCATCGGGAGTTCAGAGCGACCGCATGACCACGCCGTCCAATTCGCCCTATGCGGCCGACCTTCGCGGCTTCATCGAGTTTCTCGACAAGGAGCATCCGGAGCACATCGTTCGAATCTCGAAGGAGGTCGATCCGAATTTCGGCGTGTCCGGCATCCTCGAACGGCTGGAGCGCGACGGGAAGTTTCCGCTGGTGATCTTCGAGAACGTCAAGGGTTCGAAGATTCCGCTGGTCGCCAACATGCACGCGAGCTTCGAGCGGTTGCGGCTGTCGCTCGGCATGGAACACGGCGGCGTCAAGGAATTCGTGAAAGAGTGCGCGGCGCGGCAAGCGCATCCGCTCGATCCGGTCAGGGTGGAGAGCGCGCCGGTGCAGGAGGTGGTGCGGCAGGGCGGCGACGTGGACGTCGAGGAACTGCCGGTCTGCACCTACCACGAGAAGGACGCCGGCAAATACATCACGGCGGGGCTTGCGGTGATGCGCGATCCGGAAACCGGCATCAACAACGTCGGCATCTATCGCCACCAAGTGCACGAAAAGAACCTGCTCGGCGTGCAGCTCTCCGAAACCGCCGACGGCAACATCATCTGGAAGAAGTACGAAAAGCGCGGCCTGCCCTGCCCGATCGCCATCGTGATCGGGCACCATCCGGCGTTCTTCATCGGCTCGCTGTGCTTTTCAACGCTCGATTCCGACGAGCTTCGCATTGCGGGCGGCATGCTGCAGCGGCCGGTGCCGCTGGTCCGCTGCAAGACCATCCCGCTCGACGTCCCGGCCAACGCCGAGATCGTGCTGGAATGCGAAATCCGCCCGGTCGAGCGGCGCGCCGAGGCGCCGTTCGGGGAATATCCGGGAACCTACGGGCCGCGCCGCATGAATCCCGTGCTCGACGTGAAGGCGATCACCCACCGCCGCAATCCGCTCTACCAGAACGCCTTCGTCGGCCACGCCGACAACCTGCTGCTTTCGGGCTTGCTGCGCACGACGTTCATCGAGGACACCGTCAAGATCGCCTGCCCGACCGTGCGCGCGGTCAACGTGCCGCGCGCCGGGCGTTTCCGGTTCATCTGCTACGTCGCGATCGAAAAGATGAACGAGGGCGAGGCCAAGCTCGCCGCCATGGCCGCCTTCGTCGCCGATCCGTTTTTGAAATTCGTGGTGGTGGTCGACCACGACGTCGACATCGACAACGACACCGACGTGCTGCATGCAATCGCCACGCGCGTGCGCGCCGACCAGGACACGTTCATGGTGCCCTACGCCAAGGGCTCGCCGCTCGACCCCGCGTCCTACGATCCGGCCGGCGGCTCGCCGCTCGTGACCAAGATGGGCATCGACGCCACGCGCAAGAGCAACTACCCGGACGAAATCTCTGTGCCGGGTTTCGAAGCCATCGACATGGCCGCGTTCATTCCGGGCTACAAGCCGTAGGGCATGATCCCGAAAAGTGGCATCCGGTTTTCGGACAAGATCATGCCAAATGAAAAGCGAGCGGTTCCGGACGCCCGGAACCGCCGCACCTCAATGCCGCCGCTCAGTGCCCGTGATGGCCGCCCTGCGCGGGCGCGGCGCCGACCGCCTCGACCACGTACTCGACCTCGATGCTGCCGGCCTTCTCGAAGGTGAGTGTGCCCTTGACGCGCTCGCCCTTCACGAACGGCTGCTTCAGATTCATGAACATCAGATGATACGAGCCGGGCTTCAGCTCCACCGTCGCACCGGGCTTAAGCTCCAGGCCCTTGGGCAGCGCCCGCATCCGCATCATGCCGTCGCTCATGCGCATCTCGTGAATCTCGAACCGGCCTGCAGCCGGCGACGAGCCGCCGACCAGGCGGTCGGGCTCCTTGCCGGTGTTGACGATGGTGAGATAGCCGCCGGCGACGCTTGCGCCCTTGGGCGTGGCGCGCGCCCAGGGGTGTTTGATCTCCAAGGGACCGAGCCTGTAGTCATGCGCCGTTGCCGCACCGGATATCAGCGCGAGCATGGCGGCAAGCAGTATCTGTTTCATGGAATGGCTCCGAATCGGGACGTGAATGCGCGCATCTCTCGGCGCGCGGGTCGATGCTCAAACCTGCCGGAGTTCAGGCGAGCGGAGGCGCGCGGGGATTCTGCGGCCCGCGATCGGCGATACGCAGCGGAGCGCTGTAGCCGGCCGGGGCCAGAATTTCCGCCGCCGGCAGCACGGCCTTCGACACAGCGACGGCATCCGGCGGCGCTCCGGACACGGCCTGTCCCGGATACGCACACAGCGCCTGGCACTGACGGGAATGATCCTGCGGATGGGGCGCGCCGGACGAATCGCCGCCGGAACAGAGCTCCCCCAGTTGCACGGAAAGTTGCGCCGGTATCGCTGGCCCGAACGCCAGGAGCAACGCCTTCAACGCCACCGCATAGGCGGCGGCGAGAGCCACGGCTCGGGAACAAAGGCGGCGGGCTTCCATTCAGGAGCTATAGCTGCGTCGCGCCTGTCCGCCAAGTTTGTGGTAATCTACAAAATAAGCCCAAGAAGGCCACCGTGACCGACAAGACACCGCACCATACCGAGGGCCGGATTCTGAAGTTCCGGCCGCGCGGGTCGCTGTTCGCACGGCATGTCCCCCGCCCGCCGCCGGTGGAAGACCTCGGCAAGTTCGAGCGCGCGCCCGACCAGCCGGACGACTACCGGCACCGTATGAAGATGAACGGCCTCGCGCTGGCCGTAACCATCGTGCTGGTCGCAGCCGGCATCTGGATCGCGGACACGATGGCGCAGATGCGCAAGAACCAGGACTGCTATCTGGCGGGCCGCCCGGCCTGCACCCAGGTGCCGCCTCCAACCGCGCAGCGCTGACGCGGCACGTGCGTCGGTCTATTGCCGAACGACAGTGACCGGCGCGAGCCCGGAAAACTGCAACGCACGCGCGCCGGCCGGCGTCAGATCGATGACCCGGCCGCGAATGAACGGGCCGCGGTCGTTGATGCGGACGACGACGCTCTTGCCATTCTTGCGGTTGATGACCGTAACCTTGGTGCCGAACGGCAGCGTCCTGTGCGCGGCGGTCAGGCCGGCCGGATTCGCACGCTCTCCGCTCGCGGTCTTGCGGCCGCTGTAGTTGTAAACGGACGCGATTCCGGATTCCGCCGCGGCGGGCGCGATTGCAGGCAGGCTCAGCAGGCACGACAAGCCCAATGCAAATGCAGTCCTGAGCATTCCGGAAACCTCCATCGATGTTGGGGGAAGCCGGGGGCAATCTGCGGCAATCGTGACGCCATCGTGACGTCTGTCGCACGATCCAGAACAAACGAATATTCATTCACAGTTCCCAGGAGTTGCGAAATTTCATTGCGCCGGGCGTTGCCGCACGGAAATGCCCCGCGTATCGTTAACGCGAGTTCGTCCAAAGCCGGAGCTGGGAGGAAACCATGCGCGTTCGTTTGGTGGCATCGCTGGGAGCCGCGGCCGTCGCAGCGGCAAGCCTCGCAACGGTCCCCGGTCCGGCGGTAGCGCAGGGCGACACGTGCAAGAACCGCGGGCAGCTCGATCTGCAATATTGCGACGAGAACAAGGATCTCGTGGCCGACGTTCCGAAGGACCCGAAACGCTGGCGCGATCCTTCGACGCTGGTCTTCGCCTATACGCCGGTCGAGGACCCGGCGGTCTACGCCAACGTGTTCAAGCCGTTCATCGACTATCTGAAGACCTGCACCGGCAAGAACGTGGTCTATTACCCGGTGAATTCCAACTCGGCGCAGATCGAGGCGATGCGCTCGGGCCGCCTGCATGTCGCGGGCTTCTCCACCGGCCCGACCGGCTTCGCAGTCAACATGGCGGGCGCGATCCCGTTCGCCGCCAAGGGCACCGAGAAGCAGGTGCGCGGCTATCAGTTGCTCGCGCTGGTCAAGACGTCGAGCCCGTATCAGAAACTCGCTGACCTCAAGGGCAAGCGCGTCGCCCATACTTCTCCATCGTCGAACTCCGGCAACCTGGCGCCGCGCGTGCTGTTCCCGCCTGAAGGCCTCAAGCCCGACGACGACTACAAGCCGCTGATGTCAGGCGGGCACGACAAGTCGACGCTCGGCGTGGCGTCGGGCGACTACGACATGGCGCCCGTTGCGTCGGACGTTTACGAACGCATGGTGACGCGCGGCACGGTCAAGGGCAGCGACTTCCGCATCATCTTCAAGAGCCAGGTGTTTCCGACCTCGTCGTTCGCCTATGCGCACGACCTGAAGCCCGAGCTTGCCAAGAAGATGCTCGACTGCTTCTACGCCTACCGCTTCCCGCCGGCGATGCAGAAGGAGTTCAACGGCGACGACCGGTTCTTCCCGATCACCTATCAGAAGGACTGGGCGGTGGTACGCGACGTGGCCGAGAAGACCGGCACGCCGTACAACAAGGCGGCCTACGACCGCGAGGTCAAACGCGAGGCCGAGGCGGCTGCGAAGAAGAAGCAGCAGCAAGCACCGCCGAAGCAATAGCCGGCATGGATGCGGCCGCCACCTTTCAGCCGAACGCGGCCGAGGCCGGCATCGACCGGTCGCTGATCGTTCGCAACCTGACCAAGGCCTATCGCGCCGGTCAGCCGGTGTTGCGCGACGTCTCGATTGCGTTCGCGCCGCGCGGCGTGACCGCGGTCATCGGACCGTCCGGCACCGGAAAATCGACTTTGATCCGTTGCATCAACCGGCTGGTCGATCCGACCGCCGGCGAACTCCTGTTCCGCGGCGACGACCTCGCCAAGCTGCGCGGACGCGCGTTGCGTGAGGCGCGCCGCCGGATCGGCATGGTTTTCCAGGAATACAACCTCGTCGAACGGCTGACGGTGATCGAGAACGTGCTGTGCGGACGATTGGGCTATGTGCCGGTGTGGCGGGCCTGGGCGCGGCGCTTCGACTCGAAAGACGTCGACCGCGCGTTCCAACTCATCGACGCTGTGGGCCTCACCGCGTTCGCGACCCAGCGCGCCGACCAGCTATCCGGCGGGCAGCGGCAGCGAGTCGGCATCGCGCGCGCGCTGATGCAGGAGCCGGACCTGATCCTCGCCGACGAGCCGACCTCCTCGCTCGATCCCAAGACCTCGGTCGAGATCATGGAACTGATCGCGAGCCGCGCCGGCGAGCGCGACATCCCGGCGATCGTCAATATCCACAACGTCGCGCTGGCGCGGCGCTTCGCCGACCGCATCATCGGCATGTCGAAGGGCTCGATTGTGTTCGACGGCAAACCGCAGGAGTTGGAGGACTCGCACCTGCTCCAGATCTACGGCGGCGAAGGATGGCTCGAATGAGCCAGGCCGGGCCGGTCCAGCCGCGCGTCGCGTTTCCGCCGAACTGGACGTCGCGCATCGTAACTGTAGCGATCTGTGCCTACGTGGTCTATGCCGCGCAAATCGTGGACTTCACCTGGGCGCGCTTTCTGACCGGACTCGATCAGGGCCGCCGATTCGTCGCGCGGATGTTTCCGCCCGACTTTTCCGCCGACAAGCTCGACCTGCTCTACGGCGGCCTGGTCGAGAGCATGCAGATTGCGATCCTTGCCACCGTTTTCGGCACCCTGATCTCGCTGCCGCTCGGTATTGCCGCAGCCCGCAATCTGGCGCCGGCTCCGATCGCGTGGGCCGCGCGAGGCGCGATTGCGCTGTTCCGCACCCTGCATCCCATTGTGATCGCGATTCTGTTCGTCAAGGCGGTCGGCTTCGGCGCACTCGCCGGCACCTTGGCGCTGACTGTGGCTTCGGTCGGCTTCGTGTCGAAGCTTGTGGCGGAGGCGGTCGAGGAAATGTCGATGGCGCAGGTCGAAGCGGTGCGCGCCACAGGCGCCTCGTTCGCGAGCGTCATCGTCATGGGTGTGTTTCCGCAGGTGATGCCGCGCTTCATCGGCTTCACCGCCTACGAACTGGACTCGAACCTTCGCAACTCGGCGCTGGTCGGGATCGTTGGCGGCGGCGGCATCGGTGCGCCGCTGTTTACGGCGTTCCAGCGCTTCGACTACGATTTCGTGCTGACCATCGTGCTCGCGATCATCGCGATCGTGATGGTGGGTGAAGTCGTCTCCGGCTGGATGCGGAGGCTGTTCCAATGACGGACTCCGGCCTGCTGCCGTCGGGACCGGCCGGACAGCGGCTCCGGCAATGGCAGCGGTTCACGCCGCTGCAGCGCGTGGCACGGGCGGGGTTCTATGTCGGAGTCCTGATCGCCATTATCTGGGCGATGCGGACCATCCAGATCATCCCGGAATTTCTGTACGACGCGCCGCAGCAGACCGCGGACCTGTTCGTGCGGATGTGGCCGATCGACTGGTCCTGGTACCCCAAGACCGTCCATGCGGCGCTGATCGAGACGCTGCACACGGCGACGCTCGGCACAATCCTCGCGGTCCTCTTGGCATCTCCCGTGGCGCTGATGGTGGCGCGCAATGTCACGCGCTCCGTCGTTCTCAACAACGTCGGCCGCCTGATCCTGGTCGCGACCCGCTCGGTTCACTCGCTGATGTGGGCGCTGTTTTTCGTGGCGGTGTTCGGTCCCGGCGCGCTCGCCGGAGTGCTGGCGATCGCCGTGCACTCCATCGGGTTCACCGGAAAGTTCCTGTCGGAGGCGATCGAGGAAGCCAAGCCCGGCCCGCTCGAAGCGCTGGTCGCAACCGGCGCGCCCCCGGCCGCGGTCTTGATCAAGGGCATCTGGCCCCAGGTGAAGCCCGCGTTCCTGGCGATTGCGATGTTCCGCTGGGACATCAACGTCCGCGAATCTGCGGTTCTCGGCCTGGTCGGCGGCGGCGGCCTCGGAATGGCGCTCGATACCGCCCTGTCGAACCTCTATTGGGACCAGGCTGGCCTGGTCCTGGTGGTCATTTTGGCGGTGGTGATCGTGACCGAAATCGTCACCGCCTGGGCCCGCAGCCGGATCATCTGACCGGGCTTTGCGGCTGAAATCGCTTCGATTTTCCCGCATTGAACTCCCCGCCCCTCTTCGCTATACGGGCATTCGGCTCACCCAAGGGGGATGACCGGGGCGGATCGATGCACGGCCCGGGCGCCGCGCCGCCTCGGGCGTGGCGGGAAAACTGTTGTCATTCAAGGATTTAGAGATGTCGTCGACGTTCGATACGGTGGCCAACATCATTGCCGAGACCTGCGACATCCAGCGCGACACGATCAAGCCGGAGAGCCATGCGATCGACGATCTCGGCATCGACAGCCTGGATTTCCTGGATATCGCCTTCGCCATCGACAAGGCGTTCGGTATCAAGCTGCCGCTCGAGCAGTGGACGCAGGAAGTCAACGACGGCAAAGCCACGACCGAACAGTATTTCGTGCTGAAGAACCTTTGTGCCCGCATCGACGACCTGGTCGCCGCCAAGGGTCGATGAAGCGACGACGATGTCAGGGGCCCAATGCGGATCGAGTACTTTCAGCTGATCGACCGGGTGGCCGACCTCAACCTGTCCGACTTGACGATCCGCGCCGAGGCGACCGTCCCTACCGAAAGCACGATCTTCGAAGGCCATTTTCCGGGCCGGCCGCTGATGCCAGGCGTCCTGCTGGTGGAGTGCATGGCGCAGGCTTCAGGCTGGCTCATCATCGCGCGCACCCATTTCGAGCGCATGCCGTTCCTGGCTGCATTAAAGGAAGTGAAGCTGCGTAGCTTCGTGACCCCGGGCCAGGCGTTGACCGTGTCCGCCAAGCTCGTCCACGAAGGCTCGGGCTTTGCCGTCACCGAGGCCGAAATCTCAGCCGAAGGCAAGACAATCTGTAACGCGGACATCACCTTCCGCGTCGTCGATTTCCCCAAGGGCGAGTTCCTGGCATCGATGCAGGACGTCGCCCGGCGCATCGCGCTGCCAATGGAGGCCATCGCCCATGGCTGACGCGGCGCGCGACGCTCTGATCACCGGTATCGGCATCGTGTCGTGCCTCGGCGAAGGCCCGGACGCGCATTGGCAAGCGCTGGGAGACAAGAAACTGCACGCGGACACCGCGATCTATGCGCCCTACATGATCCACCGCGTCGGTGCGATCGACTTCGACAAGCAGATCCCCAAGAAGGGCGATCAGCGCCAGATGGAGCAGTGGCAGCGGCTCGGCACCTATGCCGCGGGTCTTGCGCTCGACTCCGCGGGCCTCAAGGGCAACGCGGAAGTGCTGACGCGCACCGACATGATCGTGGCCGCGGGCGGCGGCGAGCGCGATATCGCCGCCGACAGCGCGATCCTCAGCGGCCACGGCAAGGCCGAGAAGCCCGACGCGTTCCTGAACGAGCGGCTGATGAGCGACCTGCGCCCGACGCTGTTCCTGGCGCAGCTCTCCAATCTCCTCGCCGGCAACATTTCCATCGTCCACGGCGTCACAGGCTCCTCGCGCACCTTCATGGGCGAGGAAGCCGCGGGCGTCGATGCACTGCGGATTGCGCTCGCCCGCATCAACGCCGGCCAGAGCGACATCGTCCTGGTGGGCGGAGCCTACAACAGCGAACGGCCCGATCTCGTGATGCTCTACGAGTTCGGCGGGTTCAACCTGCGCGGTGAATTCGCCCCGGTGTGGAGCCGCGCGCCGAAGGGCGGGTTCGCACTCGCTTCCCTCGGCGCCTTCCTGGTCATCGAGTCGCGCAAGCACGCCGAGGCGCGCAACGCCACGCGGCTGGCCAAACTGTCCGCAGTCCTGTCCGACCGCAGCAGCCGGAAGCCCGGCGACGTCGAGGCCGCACTGACGCGGCTGTGGAGCGGACTGGAAGGGCGCATCGATCCGCGCCAAGCCGCCGTCATCTCCGGCGCATCCGGCGCTGAGCCCGCGACCAGCGAGGAAAGAGCCTTCCTCGCGCGGCATCCCGAGCTTGCCGTGCGCGCCACCGGCACCTATCTCGGTCACGGGATGGAGCCGCAGTTTCCGATGAATGTGGCGCTGGCCGCGGTCGCGATTGCCCGTGGTAGTCTCTATCCGCCCGGCGACGATTCCGGCGTCGAGCGGCCGATGGACGGACCGCCGCGACAGATCGCGGTGACCGGCGTCGGACATTGGCGCGGAGAAGGCGTCGCCCTGGTCGAAGCGACGTCCTAGGAGGGTCCGATGGCTTCCACCCATGACAGCAGCGGCCGGCCGATCGTCGTCGTGACCGGCATGGGCGTCGTGACCTCGCTCGGCGCGGGCAAGACCGACAACTGGGCGAGCCTGACCGCCGGAAAATCGGGCATCCGCGCCATCAGCCGCTTCCCGACCGACGGACTGAAGACCCGCATCGCGGGTACGGTCGACTTCGTCGGCGCCGAGCCGTTCTCGACCCCCGAACTGTCCGAGCGGCTGGCCCGGATGGTCGCGGAAGAGGCCATCGCGGAATCCGGAATCGGCCGGAGCGGCGATTTCCCCGGGCCGCTGTTCCTCGCAGTGCCGCCGATCGAAGTCGAATGGACGCAGCGCATCGAGCTTGCGAAAGCCTCCGGCGCCAACGACCAGGTCAGCTACAACGACATCCTGCGCGCCAGCGCGACCGGCCGCTTCAGGCCCTATCACGCGCGTTTCATGTTCGGCTCGGTCGCCGACCACATCGCGGAGACCTTCGGCACCAAGGGCTCGCCGATCTCGCTGTCGACCGCCTGCGCGTCCGGCGCGACCGCGATCCAGCTCGGCGTCGAGGCGATCCGCCGCGGCGAAACCGGCGCCGCGCTCTGCATCGGCACCGACGGCTCGGTCAATCTGGAATCGCTGATCCGCTTTTCGCTGCTGTCCGCGCTGTCCACCACCAACGATGCGCCCGAGCAGGCCGCAAAGCCGTTCGCCAAGAACCGCGACGGCTTCGTGATGGCGGAGGGCGCGGCCGCACTCGTTCTGGAAAGCCTGGAATCAGCCAAGGCCCGCGGCGCGACGGTTCTCGGCATCCTGAACGGCTGCGGCGAGATGGCCGATGCCTTCCACCGCACCCGGTCGAGCCCGGACGGCAAGCCGATCATCGGCTGCATCCGCAACGCGCTCGCGGACGCAGGCCTGTCGCCCGACGACATCGACTACGTGAACCCGCACGGCACCGGCACGCCCGAAAACGACAAGATGGAAGGCCTCGGCGTCATGGCCGTGTTCGGCGAGCGCGCCAAGTCGCTGCCGATCTCTTCGAACAAGTCGATGATCGGACACACCCTGTCCGCGGCCGGCGCGGTCGAGGCGGTGTTCTCGCTGCTCACTCTGCTCAACCAGCGCATTCCGCCGACCATCAACTACGAGCAGCCGGATCCGGCCATCCCGCTCGACGTGGTGCCGAACAAGGCGCGCGACGCCAAGCTGCGCTACGCCATTTCCAACTCGTTCGGGTTCGGCGGACAGAACGTTTCGCTGGTGATGGGGCTCGAACCGGCGTGACCGCGACCGTCCGCGCGCTGACGCTGGTCGGCGACCGCAAGCTCGAACTGCGCGACATCCCTGCCCCGCCGCCGCCCGCGCCAGGCGAGGTGCAGATCGCGATCAAGGCGGTCGCGCTCAACCACATCGACGTCTGGGGCTACCGCGGCATGGCGTTCGCCAAGCGCAAGCTGCCGCTGGTCGTCGGCGCGGAGGCCTCGGGCGAAATCGCAGCCGTCGGCGGCGGAGTCACCGGCTTCAAGGCCGGCGATCCCGTGGTGATGTACGGGGCGCTGACCTGCGGCGCCTGCAAGGCCTGCACCGAAGGCCGCGACAATCTCTGCGAGAACGTCGCCGGCATCATGGGATTCCACGTCGACGGCTTCGCTCGCGACCGGCTCAATCTGCCGGCACGCTTGGTCATTCCGGTGCCAAAGGGCGTGAGCCTGCGCGACGCTGCCTGTGCGCCGATCGCATTTTCCACCGTCGAGCACATGCTGTTCGACAACGCCAGGCTCCAGCCCGGCGAAACCATCCTGGTGCAGGCCGGCGGCTCCGGCATCGGCACGGTCGCGATCAAGATGGCCAAGGCCATCGGCTGCACCGTCATCACCACCGTCGGCGACGACGAGAAGGCCGCCAAGGCCAAGGCGCTGGGCGCCGACCACGTCATCAATTACCGGACCGAGCGGTTCGAGACCATCACCCGCAAGCTCACCAACAAGAAGGGCGTCGACGTGGTGTTCGAGCACGTCGGCGGCGAAGGCTTCAACGGCTCGCTGCTCGTGCTCAAGCGCGGCGGGCGTCTGGTGACCTGCGGTTCGACCGCGGGTCCGACCATCACCTTCAACCTGATGCAATTGTTTCAGCAGCAGTATCGCATCATCGGTTCGTTCGGCGCGTCCATGCGCAACATCCGCGACAGCCTCGCCAAGATGGCGGGCGGCCTGCTTCCGGTGATCGACACCGAGGTGGGATTGGCCGATCTTGAACGCGGCCTCTCGCGGCTGGAAAGCCGGCAGGTGTTCGGCAAGATCGTGGTTCGGTTCTAAGGCGTTTTCGAGCGAAGCGGGCACCGGTTCGCGTGAAGAAAACGCGTCAAAACAAAAAGCCAAAGCCCGGCTTTGATTCCGTCAAAGCCGGGCTTTAGCAAACGGGATCGCGGGGCAGATCGCCATGTCCGCAGCCGGGACGCGCCTTGCATTGCGCCTGCGTCGCCTTTCGGCGGCGGTGCGTGGCGCGATCGGCGTCGGCATCATCAAGGCGATCCGGGCATTCGACCCCGATACGATGGCGCGCATCGCCGCGGTCGTCATGCGTCGGATCGGGCCGTGGCTGCCCGAGCACCGCATTGGGCGCGAGAATCTCAAGGCCGCGTTCCCGGAGAAATCTCCGGCCGAGATCGAGGCTATCCTGCGCGGCGTCTGGGACAACCTCGGCCGTGTCGCGGCCGAGTTCGCGCACATCGACCGGCTGTGGGACTACGACCCCGTCGCCCGCAAGCCCGGCCGCATTCTGGACTCGGACGATGCCGAACGCATCGCGGTGCGGCTGCGCGATGACGGCAAGCCGGCGCTGGTGTTCTCCGCGCATCTCGCCAACTGGGAGCTTGGCGCCGCCGGCGCGCACAGCTACGGCGTCGATACGACAATCGTCTACCGGCGTCCCAACCTGCGTGCGGTGTCCGACTTGATTGTGAAGCTGCGCGCATCCTGCATGGGCACGCTGGTTCACACCGGCATGGACACGCCTGCCAAGCTCGCCGAGGCGCTGGAGCGCGGCTCGCATGTGGCGATGCTGGTCGATCAGTACACCGTGCAAGGCGTGCCCGTGAGGTTCTTCGGCCGCGTCACCAAGGCCAACCCGATGATTGCGCGGCTGGCGCGCCACTTCGACTGCCCGATCCACGGCATCCGCATGGTCCGCTATCCAAACAACCACTTCCAGCTGCGGCTGACCGAGGCGATCGAGCCGGCACGCGATGCCGAGGGCAGGATCGACGTCGAACGCACCATGCAGGTCATCACGAATGTGGTGGAAGGCTGGATTCGCGAACGCCCGGAGCAATGGCTCTGGGTGCATCGCCGCTGGAAATGACGTCCGCCGGGATCAGCCCGGCACGCCCGGTTTCCTGACGACGTAAAGGATCGAATCCGGTGCGACCCCTGCCAGCCGGAAGGTCTCCGCGCCAAACCAGTCGATGCCGAGTTGCTCGACCGCGAACCCCGCCTCTCCCAACCGCGCAATGAAATCCCGCCTGCCGTACTGCCGCACGTGGTCGCCGTCGGCGTAATGCTTCCAGCGCTCGTCGGCGGTCGCGATCGCAGGGTCCTCATGCGTCTCCTCGACCCCGTGCACCAGCGGCACCATGACGATGCCGAAGCCGCCGGGCTTCAGCACACGATAGAGTTCGCGCATTGCTTTACGGTCGTCCGGAATGTGTTCGAGAATGTGCGAGCATAAAAACAAATCGAGCGAGCTGTCGGCGTAGGGCTTCATGTCGGTGATATCGACATTGTCGTCCACGGTGCGCCGGAACAGGTCGGCGCTGCGGTAGTCGAGCCGTGGATTGGTGCGCAGCCGGCGCGACAGCACGACCGACGGCGCGAACTCGACCATCCGGTGACGCCGGGAAGAATCGAGCGTGGGCAGCAGCTTGTCGAGATAGAGCGTATAGAGCCGCTCTCGGTCGCTGGCGTCGCAGGACGGGCACGAATAGGCTTGGTAGTTGAACGTCTCCATCGACGACAGCGGATGCACGTAGGCGTGCTCCTCCATTTTGCGAAAGAACGACTTCCAGATCGGCTTGAACGCGTTCAGTCCGGTGCCGCACACCGGGCAGCGATACGTGCTGCCGAGATAGCGCGGCAGCCTGATCTTGCGCAGGATCGCCTTGCGGGTCTCCTTGTAGGTGACATAGGCGGCGTTGTGCTTGAGACCCGACAGCATCCGGAATTCCTCGCCGCCCGCCCGTCTTGTTCGGTTGACGCGCCTTCTTGACGCGAACCGGTTCCCGCTTCGCTCGAAAACGCTTTAGCGGCCGGTCTTGATGCGTGTCCAGAGCCGGTTGATCGTGCGCTGGGTGCGCTGGTCGCGGGCGCTGATGGTGTAGAGGCTCGCCATGGTGGCGGCGTCCGGATAGACGGTCTTGTCCTCCAGCACCGCCTTGTCGATCAGCTTCTGGCTCGCAAGATTGCCGTTGGCGTAGCTCAGGAAGTTGCTGTTCTTGGCGGCGACCTCGGGCCGCAGCATGTAATCGATGAACGCGTGGGCCGCCGCGACATTGCGTGCGTCCTTGGGGATCGCGAAATTGTCGAACCACATCTGCGCGCCGCCTTTCGGGATTGCGTAGGCCACTTCGACGTTGCCCCTGGCTTCCGCGGCACGCTTTTGCGCCTGCTTGACGTCGCCGGACCATCCGAGCACGAGGCAGATTTCGCCGGAGGCGAGCGCGTTCAGGTATTCCGACGAATGAAATTTCCGCACATGCGGCCTGATTTTCATCATCAGATCGGCGGCCTTCTCCAGATCGCCCTGGGCCTGCGAATTGGGATTGAGGCCGAGATATTTCAGCGCCGCCGTCATCACGTCGTCGGGCGAGTCCAGCATGTGGACGCCGCAATCCTTGAAGCGCGCGAGATTCTCCGGCTTGAACACGACGTCCCAGTTCGCCATCGCGTCGGTGACGGACCCGCCGACCTTGAGAGCCTCGCGCGCCCTGGCGACGTTGTAGCCGATGCCGGTCGTGCCCCACATGTAATTGACGGCGAATTCGTTGCCGGGATCGTAGGCTGCAAGCCGCTTGGCGATTTCAGGCCAGACGTTGCCGAGGTTCTTGAGCCTGCTCTTGTCGAGCTTCTGGAAGATCCCGGCCTTGATCTGGCGCTCCAGGAAATAGGCTGTCGGCGTCACGACGTCGTAGCCCGAGCGGCCGGCGAGCAGCTTCGTTTCCAGCGTCTCATTGGCGTCAAAGGTGTCGTATTTGACCTTGATGCCGGTTTCCTTGGTGAAGGCCTCGATCACCGTCGGCTCGACATAGTCGGACCAGTTGTAGACGTTCACCGTCCCCTGCGCCGACACGGGACTGGACGCGCCGGGAAGCGCCACGACAGCCGATACCGAAAGAGCGAATGAAAACAATGCCTGCTTCAAATCGATGCGTATGGTCGCAATCATGATTGCTCTGCTTTCTCCCGGCGATGGAGATATGGAGATCAGGTCTCGGTCGGCAGGCCCGCGGCCTTCCAGGCAATGATGCCGCCGGCGAGATGGGCGTCGTAGCGGAGGCCCTGCGCCTGCGCCGCCTGCGAGGCGGTCACCGACCGGCGTCCGGAGCGGCAGGCGAACACCACCTCTTTGCCCTGCGGGTCGGGAATTTGCTTCGGGTCGAAGCTCGACAATGGCACGACCGCCGCCCCCGGATAGCTCTCGACGGCAATTTCGTTCGGCTCGCGCACGTCGACCAGCAGCATCCGGCCCTCGGCGAGCCCGCGCGCCACCTCCTCCGGCGTGAGGTCCCGCACCGGCGGATTGCGTTCCTCGGACATGGTTCCGTGTCTCCCGCTTGCGGCCCGGCGGACGCGGTTCCGCGCCCATTCGGCCAACGCGGCGATGTTATACACCGTTCCGCGATGCGGTCACGCCAGATCGATGCCTAGATGCTCACCTGCGTGCCCACCTCCACCACGCGATCGGTCGGAATCTGGAAGTAGCTCGTGGCGTCGCTCGAGCTGCGCGCAAGCCCGATGAACAGGCGGTCCTGCCAGCGCGGCATTTCGGACTGCGCGGACGGCCGCAGCGTGCGCCGCGACAGGAAGAACGACGTCGACATGATGTCGAACTGCCAGCCGTGCCTGCGTGCGATGGCGAGCGCCTTGGGCACGTTCGGCTGCTCCATGAAGCCGAAGCGCAGCCGCACCCGCGAGAACGTCTCCCCGATCGGCTCGATCAACACGCGGTCGGCGGCGTCGACGCGTGGCAACGAACCGGTCTCGATGGTGAGAATGACGTTCTGCTCGTGCAGCACCTTGTAGTGCTTGAGGCTGTGCATCATGGCGGTCGGCGCCGACGCGGGATCGCCGGTGAGGAACACCGCCGTGCCGGGCACGCGCTGCGGAGGCTTGCGCTCCAGCGTCGCGACCAGCGGATCGAGCGGCACCTCGGTCTTGCGCGTCTTGTCGAACAGCAGCTTGCTGCCGCGCCGCCAGGTCCCGATCACGACCATGATCAGGCACGCCACCATGATGGTGAACCAGCCGCCCTCGTGGACCTTCAACAGGTTGGCGGCCAGGAACGTGACGTCCACGGCCAGGAACGGTGCGATCAGCGCCGCCGCGGCCCACGGCTTCCATTTCCAGATTTTCCAGATCACGACAAAGGCCATTGAAGTAGTGACCACCATCGTGCCGGTCACGGCGATGCCGTAGGCGGAAGCGAGCGCGCTCGACGAGCGGAACAGCACCACCAGCAGCAGCACGCCTGCAAGCAGCAGCCAGTTGACGCGCGGCATGTAGATTTGCCCGAACAGCGCCGCCGACGTGTGCCGGATTTCGAACCGCGGCAAGAGCCCGAGCTGGATGGCCTGGCTGGTGATCGAATAGGCGCCGGTGATGACCGCCTGGCTGGCGATCACGGTCGCCGCGGCCGCGAGCGCGACCATCGGATAGAGCGCCCAGTCGGGGTACATGAGAAAAAACGGATTTTCGAGCGTCTTGGGATTGGCCAGCAGCAGCGCGCCCTGCCCGAAATAATTGATCACGAGCGCCGGCAGCACGAGCCCGACCCAGGCGATTTGAATGGGACGGCGGCCGAAGTGGCCGAGATCGGCGTAGATCGCCTCCGAACCGGTCACCGCAAGGAACACCAGACCGAGCGTGACGAACCCGATCAGCCGGTTGGCGACGAGGAACTCAAGCCCGTAGAGCGGATTGAACGCGAGCAGCACCGCGGGATTGCCCGCGATGTGAAACAGGCCCGCCGCCGCAAGCGCGAGAAACCAGATCACGCAGACCGGCCCGAAGAACGCCGACACGGCCGACGTGCCGCGCGACTGCACCGAGAACAGCGCGATGAGAATGAGAACCGTGAGCGGCAGGATGTAGGGCTCGAATGCGGGTGTCGCGATTTTGAGGCCCTCCACCGCCGACAGCACCGACAGCGCCGGCGTGATCATGGCGTCGCCGTAGAACAGCGCCGCGCCCGCGATGCCGAGCACGAGCATGACGCCGCCGCTCCGCCCCAGCGCACGCTGCGCCAGCGCCATCAGCGCGAGCGTGCCGCCTTCGCCGTTGTTGTCGGCGCGCAGCAGGATGAAGACGTATTTCAGCGTCGTGACGACGATCAGCGACCACAGGATCAGCGACAGCACGCCCAGCACGGCGCCGGGCGTGACCGCACCGCCCGGCCCGATCGCGGCATTGACCGACTCGCGCACCGCATAGAGCGGGCTCGTGCCGATGTCCCCGTAGACGACGCCGACAGCACCGAGAACGAGTGCCGTCAGTGCCGTCGGACGTTGCGCCGAGCCGTTGCCGGCCGGCACCGGGCCTCCCGAGGAGGCGGCTTCGCTGGTCATGGGTCAGCCTTTGGGGGGGGGTAGAATTAGGTCAACAATGCTGCGCTGCAACAAAAACGAGAGCGGGGCTTATATGGCGATGAGGCCCCCGGGAGCAGCGGGATACAGGCAGGTCAGCCATGCAGGAAAATTCGTTGCCGACGGCGACCGAGTCGGCCGCCGAACGTAAAAATGCATTTTTGAATCAATAGCTTGTCAAAGAGTCCCGATCAGACCGTGACCTGGGTCCCCACCTCGACCACGCGCCCGGTCGGGATCTGGAAGAAGTCGGTCGCATCGTTGGCGCTGCGGGCCAGCCCGATGAACAGCCGGTCCTGCCAGCGCGGCATGCCGGAATGCGGCGCGGCCTTCAACGAGCGCCGGGACAGGAAGAACGACGTCGACATGATGTCGAACTGCCAGCCGTGCCGGCGAGCGATGGCGAGCGCGCGCGGCACGTTCGGCGATTCCATGAAGCCGAACTTGAGCGACACCCGGCTGAACCGCTCCGTCACCGGCACGATGGTCACGCGTTCGTCTTCCAGCACGCGCGGCGTGTCGGCGGTGACGATGGTCAGGATCACGTTGTGCTCGTGCAGCACCTTGTTGTGCTTGAGGTTGTGCAAGAGTGCAGTCGGCGCGAAGTCCGGATCGCTGGTCAGGAACACCGCCGTGCCGGGCACCGCATGCGGCGGCTTGCGTTCGAGGCTCTTGAGCAGGCTGTCGAGCGGCACCTCGGTCCTTCGCGTCTTGTTGGCGAGGATTCGCGTTCCGCGCTGCCAGGTCAGAACGACCAGGATCAGCCCGATGCCGAACAGCACCGGCACCCAGGCGCCGTCGGCAAGCTTCAGCATGGTGGCGAACAGGAACGTCGCATCCACCACGATGAACGGAATCATGACCAGGGCAACCGCCCACCAGCTCCATTTCCAGAGCTTCCAGATCACAATGACGCCGAGCAGGCAGGCCATGAACTCGGTCGCGGCCACGGCGAGCACATAAGCCGAGGCCAGCGCGCTCGAACTGCGGAACACACCCACCAGCAATATCACGCCCACGAACAGCAGCATGTTCACCCGCGGCATGTAGATCTGGCCGTAGTGCTCTCCCGAGGTGTGACGGATCTCGAAGCGCGGCAGCAGACCGAGCTGGATGGCCTGCTGGGTCAGCGAATAGGCCCCGGTGATGACCGCCTGACTTGCGATCACCGTGGCCGCGGTCGCGAGCACCACCATCGGCAGCAGCATCGACTCCGGCACGAGGCGATAGAACGGATCGTCGATCGCCGAGGGATTGGCGAGCACCAGCGCACCCTGGCCGAAATAGTTGATGAGCAGCGCGGGAAGCACGAGGAAGAACCACGCGGCCTGAATCGGTTTGCGCCCGAAATGCCCGAGGTCCGCGTAGAGCGCCTCGCTGCCGGTGACCACCAGGAAAACCGCGCCGAGCGTGATCAGTCCGATGGCGCCGTTGCCGGCCAGGAATTTCACGGCGTAATAGGGATTGACGGCGTAGAAGACGGTCGGGTCGTCGGCGATGTGAATCCCGCCAATGATCGCGATAACGAAGAACCACACCACCGTGATCGGGCCGAACAGGATCGAAACGCGCGCGGTCCCCCGCGACTGCACCGAGAATAACGCGACGAGAATTGCAATCGTCACCGGTAGGACGTAAGGCGAGAATCCCGGCGCATAGAGTTTCATGCCTTCGACCGCCGACATCACCGACAGCGCCGGCGTGATGAACGACGAGCCGTAGAACATGGCCGCGCCGATGACACCGATCATCAGCACACCCGTCGTGCGGCGTCCCAGCGCCCGGAACGCAAGAGCCGTCAGCGACAGGATGCCGCCCTCGCCGTTGTTGTCGGCGCGCAGCAGGACAACGACGTATTTCAGCGTGACCACGACGATCAGCGACCAGACGATCAGCGACAGAACGCCCAGCACGGTGTCGCGCGGGGCGAGGCCATCGCCGCCGGAAGCGGCCATCACAGCCTCGCGGAACGCATAGAGCGGGCTTGTGCCGATGTCGCCATAGACGACCCCGACGCTGCCGACCGTCAGGGCCCAGAATCCGGATTTGGATGGAACGGGTTGCGGACCGCCATGCGCCGCAACTTCGCCCCTGGCGTCGCCCTTGACGTTGGTCATGCGATCGTGAAGGCCGGCCGGCGCCGGTCCGCGCGTGGATATGGGCCGGTTATATACACCGTCCCGGCCGGGGCAACAGCGCCCCGCCCGCAACTTCGGCCGGGGAATTCGCCGCCCCTATGGCTTCAGGTCGATCGGAACCGGCGGCGCTTCGTGCATCAGGGTGATGGTGACACGCCGGTTGGCCGCCACGAACGGGTCGTCCGGGAACAACGGCTGCGTGTCGGCGCGCCCCGCCACCATGAAGATGTTCGACGCCTGCACGCCCTCCTCTTCGAGGATGCGGCGGATGGAGTTGGCGCGGTCGGCCGAAAGGTCCCACGGACCGTAGCCCGGCCGCGGGGACGTCCGGCTGGCCGAAGTGTGACCCGCAACCGTCAGGCGGTATGGCATCGCCTTGAGCGGGCCCGCGAGCCGCTGCACAACCCGTCGCGTGCGCTCGTAGGGTTCCTTCGAGCCGTCCGGGAACATCGAACGGCCTTCCTGGTCGATGATCTCGATGTTGAGGCCCTGCCGGGTCTGCTCGATCATCACGTGCTTGGAGATTTCGGAGATTTCCGGCATGTCCTGCAGCGCCTGCCGCAGCGACGCCGAGGCGAGCGCAAATGCGCCGTCGTTGTCGAGCCGCTGGCCGAAGTTCCGCTGGCGCCGCTTCTCGTCCGGGCTCGGCGTCCCGGACGCATCTTCCGGCCTGATCTTCTCGGCGTTTTTCAATCGCGGCCGGGTTGGAAGACCATCGAGCTCGATGATGCCGGTGTAGCGCACCTGGGTCTGGACGCCGAACGCTTCGCGCATGGAACCGGCGACGATTTGCATCTTTTTCTGGTCGGTGTTGGAGAAGGCGACCAACATCACGAAGAACGCGACCAGCAGGCCCATCAGATCGGCGAAGGTCACGAACCAGCCGTGGCCGCCGCCACCGTGGCCGTCCCCTCTCTTCTTCTTGGCCATGGGCGATTACCGGTCGAGACGCGCCGCCGTCAGGCCGCGGCGGGCTGGGCGGCCGCGTCCTCGTCGCTCTCGCCACGGCGCTGCCGCTCCGGCAGGTAGGCGAGAAGCATTTCCCTGACCAGCGTCGGACTCTTCGAATCGCGGATCATCAGGACGCCGTCGAGAATGAGCGACCGGTTGGTTTCCTCGTCGTGCAGCTTGCCCTGAAGCTTGTCTGCGATCGGCAGACAGAACAGGTTCGCGACGGCCGCGCCGTAGAACGTCGCGAGCAGCGCGACCGCCATGTACGGGCCGAGTTTCGAGGGGTCCGTCATGTTGGCGAACATCTGCACCATGCCGATCAGCGTGCCGACCATCCCGAAGGCCGGGGCGCAGTCGCCGATTGCGCGATAGATTTTCTGGCCCTCGTCGAGATGGGTCAGGAACTGCTCACATTCGCGTTCGAGGTTGTCGCGAATGAAGCTCGCGTCGTAGCCGTCGGCCACGTAGCGCATGCCTTTGGCGAGGAACGGATCTTCGATTTCCACCTTTTCCAGGCCGATCGGTCCCTGCTTGCGGGCGATTTCGGCCAGATTGGCGATCTCATCGACCAGTTCACGCGCGGTGATACGCCGCATGGTGAAGGCGAACTTCATCCCGAGCGGCAAGCCGTGAAACAGGCTCGACAGCGGGTAGCGGATCAGGGTTGCGGCGGTCGCACCGCCGAAGATGACGATGAAAGCATGGCTGTCGAGGAACATGCCAAGCTCGCCACCCATCAGGATGAGGCTGACGAGCACAATGCCGCCGAACACCAGTCCGATGGCGGTTGAAATGTCCATACTCGACTCCCACGCACAAACGCGGCGCGACCCGGAATTGCGCGGTCAGACACTAGCCCGGCCCGCCTTAAGAACCTGTAAAGCCTAATGGACCGTCACCGCGCGGCGGGGGCGCCTGCCGAAACCGCCGTTCTGCGGCCTTTTCGCAGCGGTCGGGCTGCGCTATGCCAACCCTTAACGATCCATTGACGCCCGCCGGGCGCATTCAGGGAATTCCAGGGAGACGTGCGATGCGCGAAATCGGCCACTTCATCGGCGGCAAGGAGGTCAAGGGGACGTCGGGCCGGACGGGCGACGTGTTCAACCCCAACACCGGCGAGGTGCAGGCCCGCGTTGCGTTCGCCAAGACGTCCGAAGTGGAGCACGCCGTCGCAGTGGCCGAGGCCGCGCAGCCGGCCTGGGGCGCGATCAATCCGCAGCGCCGCGCGCGCGTAATGTTCAAGTTCCTGGAGTTGATCCAGGCGGAATACGACGACCTCGCTCGGCTCTTGTCGTCCGAGCACGGCAAGACCTTCGCCGACTCCAAGGGCGACATCCAGCGCGGCCTCGAAGTCGTGGAATTCGCCTGCGGCATTCCGAACCTGATGAAGGGCGAGTACAGCGAGGGCGCGGGCCCCGGCATCGACCTGTTCTCGATCCGCCAGCCGCTCGGCGTCGTCGCCGGCATCACGCCGTTCAACTTTCCCGCGATGATCCCGCTGTGGAAGGCCGCGCCCGCCATCGCCTGCGGCAATGCCTTCATTCTCAAACCGTCCGAGCGCGACCCGTCGGTTCCGATGCGGATCGCGGAGTTGTTCCTCAAGGCAGGACTGCCCGCCGGCGTGTTCAACGTCGTCAACGGCGACAAGGAAGCGGTCGACGCCATCCTCAACGACCGCCGCATCCAGGCGGTGGGCTTCGTCGGCTCGTCGGCGATCGCGGAGTACATCTATGCCAAGGGCTGCGCCGCCGGAAAGCGCGTGCAGTGCTTCGGCGGCGCCAAGAACCACATGATCGTAATGCCCGACGCCGACATGGACCAGGCGGTGGATGCGCTGGTCGGTGCGGGCTACGGCTCGGCCGGCGAGCGCTGCATGGCAGTCTCGGTCGCGGTGCCGGTCGGCCAAAAGACCGCCGACGCGCTGATGAAGAAGCTCGTTCCGCGCGTGGAGGGCCTCAAGATCGGCCCCTCGACCGATCCCAACGCAGACTACGGCCCGATGGTGACGCGCGCGCATATGAACAAGGTCAGGGAGTACGTCGATCTCGGCGTCAAGGAAGGCGCCAAACTCGTGGTCGACGGCCGTAACTTCAAGCTCCAGGGCTACGAGAACGGCAACTTCATGGGCGGCTGCCTGTTCGACGAGGTGACGCCGCAAATGCGCATCTACAAGGAGGAAATCTTCGGGCCGGTGCTGTCGGTGGTCCGGGCCAAGGACTACGAGGAGGCGGTCCGGCTGCCGTCCGAGCACGATTACGGCAACGGCGTGGCGATTTTCACCCGCGACGGCGACACCGCGCGCGACTTCACCAGCCGCGTCCAGGTGGGTATGGTCGGGGTGAATTTCGCGATTCCCGTGCCGCTGTCCTACTACACGTTCGGCGGCTGGAAGCGTTCCGGGTTCGGCGACCTCAACCAGCACGGGCCGGACTCGATCCGCTTCTACACCAAGACCAAGACCGTGACGGCGCGCTGGCCGTCCGGGACCAAGGAAGGCGCCGAGTTCGTCATCCCCACGATGAAGTGAGCCGACGAGAACGCATGCAAGCCACCGGGACCGCGCGTCGCACCGTCACGATCCTCGCCACGCTCGCATTGGCGTCTTGCGCCGGCGACCGCCTCGTCGGGCTGCCGGGCGGCACCGATGCGCCGCCGCCTGCGGCCCAGCAGAGCGCGCCGCCGATGGACATGGCGGGCCGTTGGCTGCTCAGCCAGCCGGGCCGCGGCCAATGCCACATGAACTTCGTCGCGGCGTCGGCCACGGCCGTCAACGGCGACATCAAGCCGGAGGGCGGCTGTCCGGGGCGGCTGTACATGAGCCGCAAGTGGACCTTCGAGCAGGGCCAGCTTGTGATCCGCAGCCACACCAGCCAGCCGCTGGCGCAGCTTTCGGCCGGCGGCGGCGGCTACGAAGGCAAGGCGACGAGCGGCGAGCCGCTGACGCTGATGCGTTGAGGGCCCCGCCGAACGATCGGCGCGCCGCATCGAAGCCATTCCTGAAATCGATTTCCCCAATCGGCCGGACCGTGGTCTGCTGTCCGCCGTTCGCAGGGGAAAACCATGCCCGAATACCAGCTCTATTGCTTCGCCCAGTCCGGCAACGCCTATCGCGCAGCGCTGATGCTGAACCTGACCGGCGCGGACTGGCAGCCGATCTACGTGGACTTCTTCAAGGGCGGCGAGACGCGCACGCCGAAATATCGCGCCGAGGTCAACGAGATGGGCGAGGTGCCGGTGCTGGTGCACGGGCAGAGGAAACTCACTCAGTCCGGCGTGATCCTGACCTACCTCGCCAAACGTACCGGGAAATTCAAGCCGGAGGGCGAGGACGAGGAGCTTGAAGCGCTGCGCTGGATCATCTTCGACAACCAGAAGGTCAACGGCTTTCTGGGGCCCTACCGCTTCCTGAAGAATTTCGCGCGGCCGCCCGGCGATCCGGCGGTGATGGCCTTCATGAAGGGGCGCATCGACGCCAGTCTCGCCATTGTCGACAAGCGGCTCGCGGGGCGCGCGTTCGTGCTCGGCGAGCGGCCGACCATCGCGGACATTTCGTTGTGCGCGTATCTCTACTATCCGGCCGAGGAGTTCGGCTTCGACATCGCGGCCACGCACAAGAACATCGGTGCCTGGCTCGATCGCATCAAGGTCCTGCCCGGCTGGAAGCATCCCTACGATCTGATGCCCGGCTATCCGCCGGTGCTCGCGTAAGCCGCAAAGTTCAGCGCGCGGTCAATCCGCCGTCGATGGCGAATTCCGCGCCGGTCACAAAACGCGACTCGTCCGAGAGCAGATAGACGCAGAGCTCCGCCACCTCCTCCGCCGTGCCGAAGCGGCCGAGCGGAATGTCGCGCGTGATCCGCGCGCGCGCGGCATCGGGAAAATTCGTCTGCTTGACGATCTCGTCCACCATCGGCCCCTCGAGGAAAGCCGGGTGCACGGAGTTGCAGCGCACCTGCGGATCGAGGCGCGCGCCGTGCAGCGCGACCGACTTGCTGAGCAGCCGCACGCCGCCCTTCGACGCGTTGTAGGCCGCGAAATTGTGGCCGCCGACGAGGCCCGCGACCGACGACAGGTTGACGATCGAGCCGCCGCGCTGCTTGAGCAGGGGCATGGCGTGTTTGCAGCCCAGAAACGTGCCGTCGAGATTGACCGCCATCACCCGCCGCCACGTCGCGTAGTCGGTGTCCTCGACGGTGCCAAGCGCGGCGATCCCGGCCGCATTGATGAGGCCGTCAATGTGGCCGTGCGCGCGGCCGGCGTCGGCGACGACGCGCAGCCAATCGTCCTCGGATGTGACATCGAGCGCGTGTGCGATACCCGGCTGGCCGGCGAGATCGGTCGCGATGGCGATGCCGCCTTGTGCCCTCACGGCATCGGACGCGGCGCGTCCAATGGCGCCCGCCGCGCCGGTGATCAAAACGATCTTGTCCTTGAGGCGATCCATCCCGCACCCGGCTCAGTCGTGTTTGTGGCCGTGGTCGTGGGAGTGATCGTGTCCGTGATGGTCATGGCTGTGGCCACGATGGTGATCGTGTCCGTGTTGATGGTCGTGGTGACCGTGATCGTGATGATGATGGCCGTGATCGTGGTGGTGGTGATGGCCGTCGCCCGGGGCCTGATCGTAAGCCCCACCCTCCGGGTCGAACGGCGCTTCGATCGCCACGACCTTCGCCCCAAACGCCTCCAGCAGCGCCTCGATCGCGGGATCGCGCTTCAGGCGCAGCTTGCGCTCCATGATCTGCACCGGCACGTGCCGGTCGCCCAGGTGCCAGGCGATGCGGGCGAGCGCAGGCAGATCGGCGGCGCGCGCCTCGATCAACGACTCCGGCTCCGCCACCACCTCGACCAGCGCGCCGTCTTCGAGCACCAGCGCGTCGTCGGTGCGAAGCCGCACCGGCTCGGCCAGATCCAGTTCCACGCAGGTGCCCTTGGCGCCGAACAGGAACCCCTTCTGAGCCTGACGCTGGGCCAGAGGCAGGATCAGCGTGTCGATGGCAGGCGCGCCCTTGCGGTCGGCGGCCGATAGAACGCGGGTGGCGCGTGGCATGATTGCTCCGGAAACGCGGCGCGGCTCAGGCGCTCAATTGAGCCGCGCGGGACGCTCGGGGTCTTCCGCGGGCTGCGGCGGCAACGCATCCGGCGCCGCCGCCGTGGGGTGATGGGGCGGATGGTGCGCAGCCGCGGCGACGGCGTCCTTGCGCTCGTATTCGCGATAAGAGAACCAGCCGAGCGGCAGGCAGGCGAGGTAGCAGGCCGTGCCGATCGACAGCACCCACCACGGATAGGCAATCAGCAGCGCGAAGAACAGCACGGCCAGCACGAACGCCGGCAGCACCATCTCCGGCGGGATGCGCTTGCCGACCCGCTTGCCGGAGAACACCGGCAGCCGCGACACCATCAGGAACGCAATGGCGAGGGTGTAAAGCAGGGTCACGGTCGCGGCGACCTTCGGGATGCCGAGCAGATTCACATAGATCGGCAGCATCACGACGATGGCGCCGGCGGGCGCCGGCACACCGGTGAAGAAGTTGCCGGTCCAGGCGGGCCGGTTCGGATCGTCGATCATGACGTTGAAGCGCGCAAGGCGCAGCGCGCCGCAGATCGCAAACACCATGGCCGCGATCCAGCCGACGTGGCCGTATTCGTGCAGCCCCCACAGATAAAGGATCAGCGCCGGCGCGCAGCCGAAGTTGACGAAGTCGGCGAGGCTGTCGAGCTCGGCGCCGAATTTCGACTGGCCCTTGATCAGCCGCGCGACGCGGCCGTCGATGCCGTCGAGAAAGGCGGCGAACACGATGGCCGCCAGCGCCCATTCGAGCTTCTGCTCGAACGCCAGCCGGATCGCGGTGAGACCCGCGCAGAGCGCGAGCAGCGTGATGAGATTGGGAACGAGGACACGAACCGGGATCGCGCGAAAGCGCTGGCGCCGGGCCTCGAACCGTTCGCGGTCGCGGGGTGAGAATATCATGGCCGCAATATAGTGGACGGCGGGCCGTCGCACCACGCCGGCCGATCCCTACCGTTAACCCTCAGGCAGCCCGGTGGGTCCGTCCGGGCTCCCGCAGGGCCATGTCGGCCAGCACGGTTTCGCCGGCAATGGCGGTCTGCCCTTCGGCGGCGAGCGGTTTCGCCCCCTCCGGCAGGTAAACGTCGACGCGGGAGCCGAAGCGGATCATGCCGATCCGGTCGCCCGCCGCCACCGCCTGGCCCTCCTGGGCAAAGGTGACGATTCGGCGCGCGATCAGGCCCGCGATCTGCACCACGCCGATACGTCCCGTGGAGGTCGCGATCAGGAACGAATTGCGCTCGTTGTCCTCGCTCGCCTTGTCGAGATCGGCGCTGACGAATTTGCCCGCCCGGTAGGCGATGCGCTCGATACGGCCCGCGACCGGGCTGCGGTTCACGTGACAGTTGAACACGCTCATGAAGATGGAGATCCGCGGCAGCGGCTTGTCGCTCAGGCCAAGCTCCGGCGGCGGCACTGCGTCGGTCACGAGACTCACCCGCCCGTCGGCGGGTGCGATCACGAGCCCGTCGCGCTGCGGCGTCACGCGCATCGGATCGCGGAAGAAATAGACGCACCACAGCGTAAGAACCGCACCCAGCCAGCCGAGCGGGATCCAGATCACGAACAGCACGAGGCTCACAAGCGCAAAGGCGCCGATGAACGGATAGCCCTGCGGATGAACGGGCGCGAACTGGGACCGGATGGAGTTGACGATGGACATGTTCGGTAATCGGGTAGCGGAAGCCGCCCCGAAAATCTACTCCGCCGCGGTCGCGGGCGCGAGGTCGTCGGCGACCGGCGGCGGATTGCGGTTGGGTGCGGCTGCGTCTTCCGCCGCGCGGGCGAGCTTCTCGCGCGCCTCCTCGGCCTCGCGTTGCCGGTTCCACAGGCTGGCGTAGAGCCCACCCTTCATCAGAAGCTGATGATGCGTGCCGCGCTCGACAATCGTGCCCTGATCCAGAACGATGATCTCGTCGGCGCCGACGATGGTCGACAGCCGGTGCGCAATCACCAGCGTCGTGCGGTTGCGCGACACGCCCTCCAGCGCGTCCTGGATTTCGCGTTCGGTGTGGCTGTCTAGCGCCGACGTGGCCTCGTCCAGCACCAGGATCGGCGGGCCTTTCAGGATGGTGCGGGCGATGGCGACGCGCTGCTTTTCGCCACCTGACAGCTTCAGCCCGCGCTCGCCGACCTCGGTCTCGTAGCCGTGCGGCAGCCGCGCGATGAATTCGTCGATCTGCGCCAGCCGCGCCGCCTCCTCGACCTCGTCGTCGGTGGCGTCCCAGCGGCCGTAGCGGATGTTGTAGCGGATCGTGTCGTTGAACAGCACGGTGTCCTGCGGAACCATGCCGATGGCGGCGCGCAGCGACCCCTGCGACACGCCGCGGATGTCCTGGCCGTCGATCGTGACCCGCCCGCCGGTCACGTCGTAGAGCCGGAACAGCAGCCGCGAGATCGTGGACTTGCCCGCGCCCGACGGCCCCACGATCGCGACCGTCTTGCCCGCGCCGACGTCGAAGCTGACGTTATTGAGGATCGGCCGCGCCGTGTCGTAGTGAAAGGCCACGTTCTCGAACCGGACCACGCCCGCTCCGACCGCCAGCGGCCTGGCATCCGGCGCATCCAGGATCTCCGCCGGCCGGTGCAGGATCGCGAACATGGTCTCGATGTCGACCGTCGCCTGCTTGATCTCGCGATAGACCATGCCCATGAAGTTCAAGGGCTGGTACAGCTGGATCATCATGGCGTTGATCATCACGAAATCGCCGACGGTGTTGGTGCCGTTGCGCACGCCGAGCGCGCACATCACCATCACGGCGGCGAGCCCGATGGTGAAGATCACCGCCTGCCCGGCGTTGAGCACCGCGAGCGATACGTAGGACTTCACGCTCGCGCCCTCGTAGCGCTCCATGGAGCGGTCGTAGCGGCGCGTCTCGCGCTCCTCGGCGCCGAAATATTTCACCGTCTCGTAGTTGAGCAGCGAATCGATGGCCTTGGTGTTGGCGTCGGTGTCGCTGTCGTTCATCCGGCGGCGGATGCCGATCCGCCACTCGGTCGCGTAATAGGTAAACGCCATGTAGACCGTGACGGTGATCAGGATCACGACGACATAGCGCCAGTCGAACTGGTACAGCAGCACGGCCGCAATCAGCGCGACCTCGATCAGGGTCGGCGCGAGCTGCAGGATCACCATCCGCACGATGGTCTCGATGCCGTTGCGGCCGCGCTCCAGAACGCGCGTGAGCCCGCCGGTCTTGCGCTCCAGATGGAAGCGCAGCGACAGGTCGTGCATGTGCTTGAATGTCATGATCGCGAGGCGGCGGACCGCGTGCATCGCGACCTTGGCGAACACGCCGTCCCGCATCTGGGTCAGCACGCCCATCACGATCCGCATGCCGCCGTAGGCCAGCGTCATCGCGATCGGGGCCGCGATCGCCCAGGCGAGCCAGGAGTCGGCCGCGATGGGAGCCGTGTTCTGGCCGGTCAGCGCATCGACCGCCCACTTGAACGTGAACGGCACCGCGACGGTCGCGAGCTTGGCGCCGACCAGCAACAGCGCCGCAAACGCCACCCTGCGCTGCAGGTCGCGCCGCTCGGACGGCCAGATATAGGGCCACAGCCGCGTCAGCGTGCGCAGCAGCGCGCCGCCGTCGGCGGAAACTTCGCGCTTCATGCGCTCCGCGGTTCGAACGTGGGATTCGCTCATCAGGACCCGGCCGGCGTCCGCCCCAATGCGGCAGACCGGCCTCCATATATGTGATTTTTCAACACAAAACAGCGCGTCCTGGAAAAATTCCAAGGCTATCTGCAAGCCCTTCTATCTGGGTGGCGGACCTCGCCATCGCCGGCCGGCGCCGCTATACCGGCATCCGTTTTCGAGCGGCAGGCCGAATCGCAGGAGCGATATTTTGGGTGAAATCCGCAGCGTCTGCGTCTATTGCGGGTCCGGACCGGGCTCCGACCCGGCCTTTGCCGCGGCCGCTCGGTCACTCGGCCGGATATTCGCCGAGAACGGCGTCTGCACGGTCTACGGCGGCGGCTCCATAGGGCTGATGGGCGAATTGGCCAATGCGGCGCTCGACCATGGCGGCGAGGTGGTCGGCGTCATCCCCGAATTCCTGCGCAACCGCGAACTGGCGATGCGCCGCGGCCGCATCGTGGTGACGCGCGACATGCACGAGCGCAAGTTGCGTATGTTCGAACTGGCGGACGCCTTCGTCGCCCTGCCGGGCGGCGTCGGCACGCTGGAGGAGGTCGTTGAGCAGATGACCTGGGCGCAGCTCGGCCGGCACAGAAAGCCGATCATGCTGGCCAACATCCAGCGCTTCTGGGACCCGCTGTGCGCGCTCCTTCGCCACATGACCGAGCTGCAGTTCATCCGCGGCGGGATCGAGGTGAACTATCTCGTCGCGGAGCGCGTGGAGGACATCCTGCCGCTGCTCAACGACGCCGCGCGCGGGCTCACCGAATCCGAAAAGCAGATGAAGACCGCCGACGCCGCACGGATGTAGCGCGTTGCGGGCGGCTTGCGGCCGCCCCGCTCAGCGTCCGCCTGAGAGAAACGTCACCGCCTCGATCCGGTTGCCGTCCGGATCGCGAACGAATGCCGCGTAATAGCCCGGCGTGTATTCCGGGCGCTGGCCCGGCGGGCCGTCGGACGCTCCGCTTGCGGCAAGCGCCGCAGCATGGAACGCATCGACCGCGGCCGCATCGGGAGCGCGGAGGCAGACATGCACGCCGGAGTCTGCATCGGCCGCGCGCATGCTGCGCCGCTCGTTGAGCCAGAAGTCCGGGTATTTCTTGCCGAAGCCGACGGTCGTCGCACGCACGATCAGCTTGGCGTAGCCGAGGGTTGCAAGAACCGGCTCGTAGAAGCGCGTTCCGGCCGCAAGGTCGCGCACCGCGATGGAAACGTGGTCGATCATTCAGGAGCGCTTCGGTGGGCCTGCATCGGTGCCGTCGCGGCCGTGGATCATGCGGGCGATGTTGGCCTCGGCGGCGGCCGACTCGCATTCGGCGCACGGCCGCGACGAGGAATAAAGCACCGCACCGGTCAGATCGCGGCTGCCGAGCCGCGCCTGCGCCTCCCGGATCGCCTCGCGCTCGGCGTGCGCCGACCAGTCCTTTTTGAGCACCACCCGGCTCGGCCCGAAGCCGACGATGGTGCCGTCCTTCACAACCACGGCGCCGTAGGCCTGATCGCCCGAACGCACCGCGTCGTCGCGCATGCGGAAAGCGGCCTCGATAAATTCCCGATGTGCAGCCATCTGCGCGCCCGCGCGCGCCGCGGGCAGCAGCGCCGCCGCGGCCGAACCCAACATCAGCGCACGCCGGGTCAAGGATAGCATGGCGGAAGCTTACGCCCGCGCGCCCGCCTTGACGAGCTTGTAGACGATGGAATCCATCAGCGCCTGGAACGAGGCGTCGATGATGTTCGGCGACACGCCGACCGTGGTCCAGCGCTCGCCGGTTTCGTCCTCGCTCTCGATCAGAACGCGCGTCACGGCCTCGGTTCCGGAATTGAGGATGCGCACGCGATAATCGCTGAGCGACAGGCCGTCGATGAATTTCTGGTACTTGCCGAGGTCCTTGCGCAGCGCGACGTCGAGCGCGTTGACCGGGCCGTTGCCCTCGCCGGCCGACAGCAGCGTCTGGCCGTCGATCTTCACCTTCACCACCGCGAGCGAAACCGTGACGCGCTTGCCGAGTGCGTTGTTGCGCTGCTCCACGTTGACGTCGAACTGCTCGACGTCAAAGTAATTGGGCACGGTGCCGAGCATCCGCCGCGCCAGCAGCTCGAACGACGCCTCCGCCGCCTCGTAGGCGTAGCCGACGGCCTCGCGCTCCTTGACCTCGTCGAGCAGCCGCGCGATGCGCGGATCGTCCTTGTTGACGGTCAGCCCGATGCGCTCCAACTCCGCCAGCACGTTGGACCGCCCGCCCTGGTCGGACACCAGCACCTTGCGGCGGTTGCCGACCGCCTCCGGCCCGACATGCTCGTAGGTCTCCGGCTCCTTGAGGATCGCGGAGGCATGGATGCCGGCCTTGGTCGCGAACGCGCTCTCCCCGACGTAGGGGGCGTAGCGGTTCGGCGAGCGATTGAGCCGTTCGTCGAAATCGCGCGAAACGTGGGCAAGCCTCGTGAGCTGCTCGTCCGAAACGCCAATCTCGAAGCGCTCCGCGAACTCCGGCTTGAGCTTCAGCGTCGGGATGATCGAGACCAGGTTGGCGTTGCCGCAGCGCTCGCCGAGGCCGTTCAGCGTGCCCTGGATCTGCCGCGCGCCGGCGCGCACCGCGGCGAACGAATTCGCCACCGCCTGCTCGGTGTCGTTGTGTGCGTGAATGCCGACGTGGCTGCCGGGGATCGCCTTGACCACCGCGCCGACGATGGCCTCGACCTCGTGCGGCAGCGTGCCGCCGTTGGTGTCGCACAGCACGACCCAGCGCGCGCCCTCCTCGTAGGCCGCCTTGGCGCAGGCGAGCGCATAGGACGGATTGGCCTTGTAGCCGTCGAAGAAATGCTCGCAATCGAGCAGCACCTCGCGGCCCTTCGCTTTCGCCGCCTTCACGCTGTCGCGGATCGAGGCGAGGTTCTCCTCCAGCGTGGTCTCCAGCGCCACGCGCACATGATAGTCCCAGGACTTGGCGACGAAGCAGATCGCGTCGGACTTCGCATCGAGCAGCGCCGCGAGCCCCGGATCGTTCGACGCCGAGCGGCCGGCGCGCCGCGTCATGCCGAAGGCGGTGAACGCCGCCTTGGTCTGCGGCGGCTCGGCGAAGAACTGCGTGTCGGTCGGGTTGGCGCCGGGATAGCCGCCCTCGATGTAGTCGATGCCGAGGCCGTCGAGCATGCGCGCGATCGCCTGCTTGTCGGCGAGCGTGAAATCGACGCCGTTGGTCTGCGCGCCGTCGCGCAGCGTGGTGTCGAACAGATAAAGGCGCTCACGCATGACCGGGCCTCACCAGAATCCGAAATATTTCAGCGCCAGCGCGACCGCGACGATCAGCACCGCGAATTTGAGCACGATGTAGTAGAGCCAGTGGCGCGGGAACGGCGTTTCGGGGCGTTTCATTGTGCGCGCTCCTTGGCTGCGAGGGTCTTCTTCATGGTGGTGTTGGATATCCACTCGTCGCCGACCGCCATGCTGTTGCGCTGTTGGGCCGCGAAGCCGCGGCTCTTGAAAAAGTCGAGAGCGTTGTCGCTGGCATCGACGCTGAGATGCGCCGTGCCGCGCGCGGCCGAGAGCCGCTCCACCGCGTCGTAGAGCATCGCGCCGGCGCCCTGCCCCGCCGCCGCCGGATGCACGTAGAACAGGCCGATCTCGGTCGCGCTGTCGAGCGAGATGAAGCCGATGACGGAGCCCTCAAGCGTCGCAACGAGTGTCAGGTGCTTCGCAAGCCGCTTGGCGAACGCATCCAGGTCCTCGGCGGCGGAGGCCCAGGCCTCGCGCTGCTCCAGGCTGTAGTCATCCTCGGTCAGTTCCTCGACGCTGGCGCGGAAGATTTCGGCGAGGAACGGCGCGTCCTGCGGCAGATAGGGCCGCAGCGCGAATAGCGGATGCGCGCGGGCCGTCATCGCGCGATCTCCCAGGTGGTGCCGTCCTTGGAGTCCTTCAGCACCACGCCCATGGCGGCGAGTTCGTCGCGGATGCGGTCGGATTCCTTCCAATCTCGTTTTGTCCGAGCCACGGCACGTGCATCAACCAATCGCTTGATTTTGTCTTCGTCAATTTTTCCATGTTGCCGCTCGTAAATCTTTCGATGACTAACATTACTCAAATCAAGTTCGAGGAATTTGCAGCTAGCTTTTAGGTCACATGCAGCTTTGGACCAGGGATCTCCACTTTTGCGGCATTCTTCGGCCAGCTTATGAAGCACTGATATTGCTAGTGGCGTATTCAGGTCGTCCGCGAGGGCATCAATCAGTTCGTTTGGAAGTTCGCCTGGACGATCTCCGACAAATTGGGTGAAATTCTCGAATACGCCAAGCTCTAGCGCCGCTGTTTCCGTTGACTTGCGTGTCCAATCAATTGGCTGCCGATAATGGGTTTTGAGCATCTGAAAGCGCAGAACCGTTCCAGGCCAGCGTTCCAGCGACTCCCTTATCGTCACAAAATTTCCCAGACTCTTACTCATCTTCTCGCCTTCGACCTGCAAGAAGCCGTTGTGCATCCAATAATTCGCCATCGTGCCGGTATGAAACGCACACCGGCTCTGCGCGATCTCGTTCTCGTGATGCGGAAACACCAGATCGATGCCGCCGCCGTGGATGTCGAAGGTCTCGCCGAGATGCTTCCACGACATCGCCGAGCATTCGATGTGCCAGCCGGGCCGTCCTTCCGCAGCGATGCCCGCGGGCGACGGCCATGACGGCTCGCCGGGCTTGCTCGGCTTCCACAGCACGAAGTCCATCGCGTCCTTCTTGTAGGGCGCGACCTCGACGCGCGCGCCAGCGATCATGTCGTCGAGCGGACGCTTGGACAGCCGACCATAGTCCTGCATCGAAGGCACGCTGAACAGCACGTGGTCCTCGGCCACGTACGCATGGCCGGACGCCACGAGGCGATCGATCAGCGTCTTCATCTCCTCGATGTGCTCGGTCGCGCGCGGCTCCACCGTCGGCTCAAGGCAGCCGAGCGCCGCGACATCGTCCTTGAAGTTCTTGTAGGTGTCCTCGGTCAGTTCGCGGATCGAGATGCCGCGCTCCGCCGCGCGCGCGTTGATCTTGTCGTCGACGTCGGTGATGTTGCGCACGTAGGTGACGTGCTGCTCGCCGTACAGATGCCGCAGCAGGCGGAACAGCACGTCGAACACGATCACCGGCCGGGCGTTGCCGATGTGGGCGAAGTCGTAGACCGTCGGCCCGCACACGTACATGCGCACGCGCTTGGGGTCGATCGGCTCGAACACCCGCTTCTCGCGCGTCAGCGTATCGTAGAGCTTCAACTGCATTAGACACCCTGGGCCTGCTGGCCGGGCGTCATGAGTCTCGATCGGAGAAAAGACGGCCGCAGCCAGCGTTTGGCGCTAGCGAATAATCTCCGGGCAAATGCCGCAGATCGGGTTAGGGCCGGTCATGCGCCGGACAATGGTGCGGCGCGCCCCGCCCGTCAAGGGCCACGGCAGACCCGGCGGATTTCCGTGCGCGGCCCGGCCTTCGGCCTTGCTGCCGCCACAGCGCCCGCCTATGCAAGCCCCGCCCCGACCGGACGGCCTCACCGGACGCCGGGGACGCGGCCCCTCCCCGGGGCCGGTCGGTTAACGCGGCCTTAACGAAATTCCTCACATTCTACGGGTCCGGACCGGTATTGGCCGGAATCCCAATGGGCGCTGCCATGCGAAAACTCGTCGCCGCAATCGCCATTGCCACGCTCGCCGGCATCTCGGCCGCGCAGGCGGAAAAGCGCATTTTCATCATCGCCAATCACCCGGACGGCTACGGCATCGACCGCTGCCTCGCCGACGGCTCGCGCTGCGGATCGGCTGCCGCCACGGCCTATTGCCGGTCGCGCGAATTCACCCAGGCGGTGTCGTTCCGCAAGGTGGACAAGGACGAGATCACCGGCGCGATCCCCGCCACCGGCAACGCCTGCCGCGGCGGCACCTGCAACCAGTTCGTCGCCATCGAGTGCCGGCGCTAGGCGTTCTGAATCGAGCGAATCGGCGAGAACTCAAGCTCGAACTGAGTCTGCGACTTCTTGGCGTGGACTATTTGGGCGCCGGGATATTCGTCGGCACAGATTTGAACGACGTCAAAAATATCGCTCTGCTCCATACGGCAGCCTAAGATCACTTTTGAAACTGAGGTGGTCCCACTTCCTGAGACAGGCGGTTAAGGTGGATTCGCCGATGCGAAGGATAATCCACCATGAGGACGCGGAGACGGTTTTCCGGGGAGTTCAAA
>Ga0194132_10000660_pt1 | contig 70482 bp, 67 predicted proteins | sample TA2KigOf80mmetaG_FD_148612 | JGI IMG/M metagenome (GOLD analysis project Ga0194132, IMG submission 148612) | Freshwater microbial communities from Lake Tanganyika, Tanzania - TA2015054 Kigoma Offshore 80m | ecosystem: Environmental > Aquatic > Freshwater > Lake | place: Tanzania: Lake...
TTACAACCCGACGGCGGGCGCTGGACTCCGGCGCCCCAATCGGGAGCGGGTGCGCGCATTCCAGCGCGAGTTGCAGGCAGCCGGCATCAACGCCACCGTCCGTGTTGAGCGCGGACAGGAGATCGCCGCGGCGTGCGGCCAGTTGCGCACCGACGTCATTGGGACACCCGGAAATGACGAGGCCGCCTCGCAGGCGGCCCCGGTCGAATGGCGGGACTAACGGTTTAGTCGCCGACGGCGGACGCCGCGGCACGCGAGGCCTGTACCGCAACAACACCCTGGTCGGGCGACGCGTGCAGCTTCAGCCCCGGCGGGACACGCAGGTCCTTCACCTGAATGTGGTCACCGATCTCGATGAGGCCGACGACCGAGACTTCCAGGTGTTCCGGAATCGAGTGCGGCAGCCCCTCGACCTCGATGTGGTCGAGCGCGTGGATGAGCACGCCACCGAACTTGTGGACGGCCGGGGCTTCGCCGGTGATCGCCACCGGGATCGTGGCCTTGATGATCCGGCTGAGGTCCACCTGATACAGGTCCAGGTGCAGGATCTTCCTGTTGACCGGCTCCAGTTCCACGTTGCGGACGACCACGGGGCGCGTCTGTGCCTCACCTTCGACTTGGACGTTGATCAACGTGTTCAGGCCGTGGGCATTCAGGAGGTCTCGTGCCTCCACGTACGGCAGCTGCACAGCGACGGACTCCTGCGCCCGCCCGTAGATGTTGGCCGGCAGCACGCCTTCGCGGCGGAGCGTGGCAACACGCTTCCCAACCACGGAACGGCGCTGCACCTGGTAAGTGTCGGTCATTTGAGTGTCCTCGGAACGTGGATTCGGAGCGGCACCCGCCCCGGCGACAACGGTCCCACGTTACGAAGGGGCAGCGAGAGGGTCAAGCAGGGCTCCGCGAGATCGCGCCAGGGGACGGCACGGGCAGAATTCCCGGTCTATACTTGATTCACCCACCGCGCGACGCCAAGGCACCGGCGTCAGAACGAGACACGTACGTCCCCATGGGCGAACCAGACCGCCTCGAACGCGAGATCGAAGAGATCCTGGGGAAGATCGAGAACTTCCCGGCGCCTAATTCACGACGCGCCCGGAAACTCCGCACCCAACCGGTGGCAGATGCGTTCGCGCGACGGGTGCGTGCCGTCGTCCGAGATCTTTCGCGAATCTCGGTCTCCCAGGTGATGCTCTTCTCATTCCTCATCATCCTTGGCTCATTCTTCTTCCGCGGGGCCGGGGTCGTCACAGCGTGGGCCCTCTACGGTGGGGTCATTCTGCTCATCGTTTCCTTCGCGATCATGATGTTCGGAAACCGGGGCCGCTTATCCCGCAGCCACCAGAAGACGGTCTGGCGCAGTCGGAATGTGTCGTACGGCACCTATGCACGCCCCACCGTAAGAGGACGTGTCGGCCAGCCCACCCCTACTCTGCTCATCCGGATCCGACGATGGTGGGCCCACCGCATGAATCGCAGTCGCCCGTAGACACCTCGATGCCGGCATGACCAGGCGCTCTCACCCCGTCATTGTTGTTGTTATGTCTCGATATCTTCTCGCGGCGACCACACTGGTGGCCCTGGTGGTCGTTGCCTGCAGCGAGCAGGAGGCGGCGCCTCAAACAGCAGCGGCCGCCGAAACAGCCGTCGCCGCCAGCGCCTCCCCCTCGCCCGGCGCGAGCGGGACGGCTGCCCCACCGTCGAATGCTGACCCGGACCGCGTCCTCGCCCACCTGAAGGTTCTGGCAGGCGAAATCGGCACCCGTGCCGCCGGTACTGACGGGGAACGGCGCGCCGCTGTCTACATCGCTTCGACCCTCCGTGACGCCGGCTACGCGGTCACGGTCGAGCCCTTCACATTCGACCTGCGATACGACCTCTCTGCGGTTGGGATCCCGAACGCCTCGCTGAAAGCCCTGGCGCTCACCGGCTCCCCCGAGGCGGAAGCACGCGGGATCGCCGTCCAGGCCGGCACGGGCCGCCCGGAAGACTTCAGCCTGCGCGAGGTCCGCGGCAAAGTCGTGGTCGTGGACCGTGGAGGGATCCCCTTCGGCCAGAAGGCCGCGAACGCCCAGGGAGCTGGCGCCGTCGCCCTCATCGTCGTGAACAATGAGGGCGGCGCTTTCAGAGGGACGCTGGGCGATGTGAAAGTCTCGATCCCGGTGGTGAGCGTGGAACACGCGGAACGTGCACGACTCGCGGACCTCGCTCAGGCCGGTTCGACCCTGACCGTCACCGCCGCTGCCGGCTCGAAGCAGACGCCCTCGCAGAACGTCGTCGGCCGCACCGGCGACAAGTGCGAGGCCTACCTGGGGGCGCACTACGACAGCGTGCCGGAGGGCCCCGGCGCGAACGACAACGCGAGCGGGACGGCGATGATCCTCGAACTCGCGCGCGCGAACCGACGTCCCGGCCTCTGCGTGATCGCCTTCGGCGCGGAGGAATACGGGCTTTGGGGTTCGCAGTCCTTCGTGAAGCAGCATCCGACGACGGGTGTGCGCTTCCTGCTCAACTTCGACATGGTCGGCAAGATCACCGGCGCCCAGATCGTGGGGGACCCGGCGCTGCAGGAGAAGGTACTCGGACTGCTCAAGCAGGCCGGTAAGACAGGATTCCGCGCGGGGCAGTTCCCCCCGTTTGCCTCCTCCGACCACGCCTCGTTTGTCTCCGCGGGCGTCCCGGCGGTCACATTTCACTCCGGCGACGATCCCCTGATTCACGATCCGCGAGATACGACCGCGAACGTCGACCGAGCATCCATCGAAACCATGCTCATGGCAGGCGACATCGCTGTCGACGGACTCATACCCGTCCGGTAGGTTGCTGCGGTTGTCCCGCATCTGCGCCGGTGCCTACGATGCGAGGGCGCATGCTGACACGCCAACATCTTCGCCGCCCCGTGCTCATCGCACCGCTCGTCCTCGCGGTGTTGCTCTCGGCGGCCTGCGGAAAGACTGACCCGGCGCCGCCGCCGGGCCTGCCTACGGCATCCCCGCTCGCGACGGTGCCGGAGCCGACGATCGTCCCCGCCGGATCGCGAACGCCCAACGGGGGCACCTCGACCTCGACCCCCGTGCCGACAACGACCGCGACGGCGACACCAACCGCTGAAACGACCTACACAGTGGTCGCCGGGGACGCGATGTCGCTGATCGCGCAGCGGTTCGCGACAACCGCCGCGGCGATCCGTGCAGCGAACAACCTGCCCAACGACGATGTACGCATCGGGCAGATCCTGAAGATCCCCCGTCCGGCCACCGGGACAGCCCCCACCCCGGGGCCCACGGTCGGCCCCCCGAGGCCCACCCCGCCACCGGTCACGGCTGATTCTTACGTCGTGAAGCCTGGCGACACCGCCTTCGGAATCGCGCTGGAATTCCAGGTCACCCTTGCGGAATTGGAGCAGATCAACGGCCTCCCCCCGGGCGGGCTGAACAACATCAAGGCTGGTGAGACAATCCGAGTCCCGAAACCGCGGTAGAACCTGAGTCTGCGGATACTCGGACGCACCTGAATCTGAACCTGCGGATTTTCCGCAACTGAGGCGGCCAGATACGATGCCGCGTGGCCCCTCGCAGGGGTGTGGGGAGACCGCCCGGATGACATTGATCGAACAGGCCCTGAATGACCTGACGCGGCTGAAGGCGAGCGCGGCGCTTGGCGGCGGCCCGGAGCGAGTCGAGGCGCAGCACGCCCGCGGGAAGATGACCGCCCGCGAGCGCATCGCGACGCTGGTCGACCCCGGCACCTTCGAGGAGATCGACGCGCTGGCCGCCGACTGGAACGATGAGGACGGCGAGCGGTTCTACGGCGATGCTGTCGTCACCGGCTGGGGCAAGATCGACGGACGTACTGCCTGCGTCTTCGCTCAGGACTTCACGGTGTATGGCGGTTCGCTCGGCGAAGTCGTCGGGATGAAGATCGCCAAGTTGATGGACGTCGCGATGAAATCCGGCGTCCCGATCGTCGGTCTGAACGACTCGGGCGGCGCGCGCATCCAGGAAGGCGTCTCGTCGCTGGGTGGGTACGGCGAGATCTTCTACCGGAACGTGCAGGCCTCCGGCGTCATCCCGCAAATCAGCGTGATCCTCGGGCCCTGTGCAGGCGGGGCCGTCTACTCGCCGGCACTGACCGATTTCATCTTCATGGTCGAGAAGACCAGCCAGATGTTCCTGACCGGCCCGGACGTCATCCTCTCCGTCACGGGCGAGCAGACGACCGTCGAGGAACTCGGTGGCGCGGCATCGCACGTCTCGAAGTCTGGCGTGGCGCATTTCTCGTTCAAGGACGAGCAGGAGTGCCTCGAGGAAGTCCGGCGCCTGCTCTCCTACCTCCCACAGAACAACATGGACGACGCGCCCTCGCAGGACACCGGCGACCCGATTGACCGGCGCCTCGACGACATCATGAGCATCGTCCCCGGCGCCTCCGACAAGCAGTACGACGTCCGTGACGTGATCGAACGGCTCGTCGACAACGGCGAGTTGATGGAAGTGCACGAATACTTCGCGCCGAACATCGTGTGTGGCCTGGGGCGGATCGGCGGCGCGGCGATCGGGATCGTCGCCAACCAGCCGCTCTACCTCGGGGGCGTGCTGGACATCGACTCCTCGCGCAAGGCGGCGCGGTTCGTGCGCTTCTGCGACTCGTTCAACATTCCGATCGTGACGCTGGTCGACGTGCCGGGCTTCCTGCCGGGCGTGTCGCAGGAGTACGGCGGGATCATCTCCCACGGGGCGAAACTCGTGTACGCATACGCGGCCGCGACGGTACCGAAGGTCACGGTGATCCTGCGGAAGGCGTTTGGCGGCGCATACGACGCGATGGGCTCCAAGCACCTGGGCGCGGATGTGAACTACGCTTGGCCCACGGCGGCCATCGCGGTCATGGCCGGAAGCCAGGCGGTGAACATCGTCAGCCGGCGCGAGATCGCCTCGGCGGCCGACCCGGACGCTGAGCGCAAGCGCCTCATCGACGAGTACGCCCAGCGGCTGGAGCACCCCTACATCGCGGCGGCCAAGGGCTACATCGACGACGTGATCGACCCTCGAGACACCCGCCTGAAGGTCGCCCACGCGCTGGAGATGCTCCGCACGAAGTCGGTCCAGGTGCCCGGCAAGAAGCACGGGAACATCCCCCTGTAGGCGGCTGAGGGGCCTCCCGGCGGCCTCCCCGGTCCGCGCGCCGCTATCCGCCGCGGGCGGTATACTCCGGCCGCCGCACGGCATGCCCCATTCCCGGGCCCAACGGGCCGCCTCGCGTGACGTCGCGCGGCGGCAGTCGCGGGAAGGGGGCCGCGTCCGCCTCCTGACCCCGTCAGGGCGAGGTGTGCGCGGCGACCAGAGGGCCGCTTCAGCCTCGTCGGAGGAGCGCCCCTATGGCCAAGATCGCAGTGAAGAACGCCGTCGCCGAACTCGACGGCGACGAGATGACCCGCATCATCTGGGGGTTCATCAAGGATCGGCTGATCCTCCCCTACATCGACATCAAACTCGAGTACTACGACCTGAGCATCCAGTACCGTGACCAGACCAACGACCAGGTCACCGTAGACGCGGCGAACGCGATCAAGCGGCTGGGCGTGGGTGTGAAGTGCGCCACCATCACCCCCGACGAGGCGCGCGTCGAGGAGTTCGGGCTGAAGGAGATGTGGAAGTCCCCCAACGGGACGATCCGCAACATCCTGGGCGGCACCGTCTTTCGCGAGCCGATCATCTGCACGAACATCCCGCGCCTCATCCCGGGCTGGACCGAGCCGATCGTCATCGGCCGCCACGCCTACGGCGACCAGTACCGCGCCACCGACGTGAAGCTGAAGGGCGCCGGGACGCTCTCCATGACCTTCGCACCCGCGGACGGCAGCGCGCCGCAGACGTGGGAGGTCATGAAGTTCACCGACGACGCCATCGCGATGGCGATGTACAACACGGACGAGTCGATCCGCGGGTTCGCACAGGCGTGCTTCAACTACGCCCTGCAGCGCAACTACCCGATGTATCTCTCCACGAAGAACACGATCCTGAAAGCCTACGACGGCCGCTTCAAGGACATCTTTGAAGAGGTCTACAACCAGGAGTTCAAGGCGCGGATGGACGCGCAGAAGCTCACCTACGAGCACCGGCTGATCGACGACATGGTCGCCTCCGTCCTCAAGTGGAGCGGCGGGATCGTCTGGGCGTGCAAGAACTACGACGGCGACGTCCAGTCGGACATCGTCGCGCAGGGTTTCGGGTCGCTGGGCATGATGTCGTCTGTCCTCCTGACCCCGGACGGCGCCACCGTCGAGGCCGAGGCGGCGCACGGCACGGTCACGCGCCACTACCGCGAACATCAGGCTGGGCGCGCCACCTCCACCAACCCGATCGCCTCGATCTTCGCGTGGACCCGCGGCCTCGCGCACCGGGCCAAGCTCGACGACAACCGCGACCTCGCGGCGTTCGCGGCGGCGCTGGAGAAAGTCTGCATCGCCACGGTAGAGGGGGGCCAGATGACAAAGGACCTCGCGATCCTCGTCGGGCCTGACCAGCCGTGGCTCACCACCCAGGAGTTCCTGGCGGCGCTGGACACCAACCTCCAGGCCGCGATGAAGGCGTAGAGCCCGGGCACGCGGTAGCACAGAAGCGCGACCTCGGCGGAACGTTTCCGACGCGAGGCTGCGGAGAAGGGAATCTCGATGCGCCAGAAAGTGACGATCGTCGGCGCCGGCAACACCGGAGCCACGATGGGCCAGATCCTTGCGGCCCGCGGTTATGCGGATGTGGTGCTGATCGACATCGTGGAGGGCCTGCCCCAGGGGAAAGCCCTCGACATCGCGGAGTCCGCGCCGTGGTCCCGTACCTCGGCATCCATCCGGGGTACGAACGACTGGGCTGAGACCGCCGGATCCGAGGTGGTGGTGATCACCTCGGGTGTCGCACGCAAGCCGGGGATGACGCGCGAGGACCTGCTCAGCGTCAACGCCGGTATCGTGCGGTCGGTCGTCGCCCTGGCCGCGAAGCACTCACCCAACGCCACACTGGTGATCTTCGCCAACCCGATGGACGCGATGTGCCATGTCGCCATCGAGGCCTCCGGGTTCCCAAGGGAGCGTGTCGTCGGCCAGGGCGGCATGCTTGACACCGCCCGCTACCGCACGTTCATCGCAATGGAGACGAAGACCTCTGTCAAGGACGTCTCGGCATGGGTCCTCGGCGGCCACACCGAGGCGACGATGGTTCCGCTGATCTCGAACGCGACCGTCGGCGGAGTACCGCTGGCGCAGTTGTTACCGGCGGCGCAGGTCGAGGCCGTAGCGAACCGCGCGAAGCGCGGGGGCGCGGAGATCGTGGACCTGCTGAAGACAGGATCGGCGTTCGTCGCGCCGGCGGTCGCCACCATCGAGATGGTGGACTCCATCCTGCTCGACGAGCAGCGGATCATCCCCTGCTGCGCGCTGCTGGACGGCCAGTGGGGCATCATGGACGCCTTCGTCGGCGCCCCGGTGCGCCTCGGCAAGGGCGGCATCCAGCAGGTGTTCGAGATCCCCGTCTCCAATGCGGAGCGCGAGGCGATCGTCGCGGCTGGCGTCGCCGTGAAGGAACTGGTCGCCGCGACCCCGAAGGGCTAATCCGATGGCGATGCGTACCGAAACCGACACGTTCGGCCCGATCGAGGTCCCCGGGGACAGGTACTGGGGCGCGCAGACGCAGCGTTCCCTGGAGAACTTCAAGATCGGCATCGAGCGGATGCCCCGCCCGCTGATCCGCGGCATGGGCATCGTGAAGTACTGCTCCGCCGAGGTGAACGAAGACCTCGGCAAGATCGACGCGGAACGCGCCGGCGCGATGAAGCGCGCGGCACAGGAAGTGATCGAGGGCGTCCTCGACGACCACTTCCCGCTCGTCGTCTGGCAGACCGGCTCCGGCACGCAGAGCAACATGAATGTGAATGAGGTCATCTCGAACCGCGCCATCGAGATGATGGGCGGCGTGATGGGGTCGAAACAGCCCGTCCATCCGAACGACCACGTCAACATGTCGCAGTCCTCAAACGACACCTTCCCCGGCGCGATGAGCGTGGCGGCGGCCGAGCAGATCGCGCACCACCTGATCCCCGCCCTCGCCTACCTCCGCGACGCGCTCGCGGTTAAGATGCGCGAATTCGACAGCATCGTGAAGATCGGCCGCACTCACCTGATGGACGCGGTGCCGCTGACGCTGGGCCAGGAGTTCTCCGGCTACGTCCAGCAGGTCACCTACGGCATCGCGCGCGTCGAGTCCGTCCTGCCGCGACTGTACGAGCTGGCGCTCGGCGGCACCGCCGTCGGCACCGGACTGAACACCCACCCGGAGTACGCCGTGCGTGTGGCGGAGAAGATCCGCGCGTACACGGGGCTGCCCTTCGTCACCGCGCCGAACAAGTTCGAGTCGCTGGCCGCACACGACGCGCAGGTCGAGCTCGCCGGCCAGTTGAACACGATCGCGACGTCGCTGATGAAGATCGCCAATGACATTCGCATGCTCGGCTCTGGCCCGCGCGCGGGCCTCGGGGAGTTGATGCTGCCGGAGAACGAGCCGGGGTCCAGCATCATGCCGGGCAAGGTGAACCCCACCCAGTCCGAGGCAATGACGATGGTCTGCGCGCAGGTGATGGGCAACGCGGTCAGCGTCTCCATCGGTGGCGCCACCGGCCACTTCGAACTCAACGTCTTCAAGCCGGTGATCGTCTACAACAACCTGCAAAGCATCCGCCTGCTGGGCGACGCAGCGCGGTCGTTCACGGACAACTGCGTCGTGGGCATCGAGGCGAACGAGCGCCGCATCCGTGAACTCATGGAGTCCTCGCTGATGCTGGTGACCGCGCTCAACCCGCACATCGGCTACGACAATGCGGCCAAGATCGCGAAGAAGGCACACCACGAGGGCACCACGCTCCGCGAGGCGGCCCTGTCGCTCGGCCTTGTCACGGACGAGCAGTTTCGCGAGTGGATCAAGCCCGAGGCGATGACGCGGCCGTAGGTCTGGCGGTCAGTTGCGGCGGGCCGAGTGCCGCTGCTCCCACGCGAGGAAGAAGCCGACCGTCAGGCCAGCGGCGACGCCAAGCGCCAGGCTGGCGAACGCAAAGGCGACGGCGATCCCCACAGCGGCGCCAGCCACCACGGGCGCCCAGTATCCCGGCAGATGGATCCGTTGCCCGCGCCGGCGAGACTCCGGACCACGCCTCGACATATGCGGCGGCCCGCCGAACCGCTGGGTGAGAGCTACTTCTTGCCGAAGAGTTTCCGGCCGATCGCGCGGATCGGGTCGTAGTACTCATCCACCCGACGCTCTTTGAGCGGGATGATCGCGTTGTCCGTGATGTGGATGCCTTCCGGACAGACATCGGTGCAGCACTTGGTGATGTTGCAGTAGTCGAGACCAAAACCGTGGGCCACGGTGGCCGACTTCGGGTTCTGGTCCAGCGGGTGCATCGCCACGTTCGCCAGTTGCACGAAGAAACGCGGGCCCGCGAAGTTTCCCTGGTTTTCCGGGTGGTCACGGATGACGTGGCATACGTCCTGGCAGATGTAGCACTCGATGCACTTGCGGAACTCTTGCTCGCGGTCGATGTCGATCTGCTGCATCCGCCGGTGGCCTGACGCGTCCGGACCACTGAGCTTCAGCTCCGGCATCGTCTCCGCCACGCGGTAGTTCCATGAGACGTCCGTGACCAGGTCGCGGATGATGGGGAACGTCTTCAGCGGCGCGATGGTGATCGTCTCACCGTCGATGAAGGTGCCCATGCGGGTCATGCACTGGAGCTTCGGCTTGCCGTTGATCTCCGCGCTGCAGGAGCCGCACTTGCCGGCCTTGCAGTTCCAGCGGATCGCGAGGTCGCCCGCCTGCGTCGCCTGCAAGCGATGCACGACGTCCAGCACCACCATGCCTTCTTCGTACTCGACGTCGTACTCGACGTACTGGCCGCTGTCGTCGCCACGCCAGACCTTCAGATGTGCTTTCGGCATGGCGCTACTCCTCGAACAGCTTCTTCAGTTCGTCGGGCATCACGGGCAGCGGCTCCTGGGCGACACTGACGGCCGAGCCGCGGAGCCGGACGACCACGTTCACCTGGCTGAACTCGCCGCTGGTACTCGGGAAATCGTCGCGGGTGTGACCGCCGCGGCTCTCCTTGCGCTCGATCGCGGCCATGGTGATGGCCTCCGACACGCACAGCATATGCTCCATGTCCAGCGCGAGGTGCCAGCCCGTGTTGTACTGGATGTGGCCTTCCACCTGCACACGCGACAGGCGATCCTTCAACTCCGCGATCTTCACCAACGCCTGGCGCATCTCGCTGTCGGTGCGGATGATGCCCACGTTCACATGCATGCACTCTTGGAGTTCACGATGGAGCGTGTACGGGTTCTCCTGTCCGCCCTCGAACGGCTTCAGGATCGAGGCGGAGCGCTCGGCGATCGCGCCTTGATCCACGGACGGCTGGCCGGTGAGGCCGAGCGCGTACTTCGCCGCGCTCTCGCCGGCGCGCCGGCCGAAGACGACGAGGTCGGACAGCGAGTTGCCGCCCAGACGGTTCGAGCCATGCATGCCGCCGGCCACCTCGCCCGCGGCGTACAGGCCCGGGACGGTCGAGGCCGCCGTCTCCGCATCCACGCGGACGCCGCCCATCGCGTAGTGCGCGGTCGGGCCAATCTCCATCGGCTCCTTCGTGATGTCCACGCCAGCCAGTTGCATGAACTGGTGGTACATCGACGGCAACCGACGCTTGATGTAGTCCGCGCTGCGTCGCGAGGCGATGTCCAGGAAGACGCCACCATGCGCCGTGCCACGGCCCGCCTTGACCTCAGAGTTGATCGCGCGGGCGACCTCGTCGCGGGGGAGTAGGTCCGGCGTCCGCCGGGCGTTGACCTTATCGTCGTACCAGCGGTCCGCCTCCGCCTCCGTGTCGGCCGTCTCCGCCGCGAACATCGGCGGGATGTAGTTGAACATGAACCGCTCACCGCTGGTGTTCTTCAGCGTGCCGCCGTCTCCGCGGACGCCTTCCGTCACCAGGAGGCCGCGCACAGACGGCGGCCAGACCATCCCGGTGGGATGGAACTGCACGAACTCCATATCGATCATGTCTGCGCCGGCCTGCATCGCGAGCGAGTGGCCGTCGCCCGTGCCCTCCCATGAGTTGGAGGTGATCGAATACACCTTCCCGAGGCCGCCGGTCGCGATCACAACCGCCTTCGCACGGAACAGGACCATCCGGCCGGATTCGCGCCAGTAGCCGAGCGCGCCCGATATCCGGTCGCCGTCCTTCAACAGACGGTTGACCGTGCACTCCTGGTGGACCTCGATGCCCCGATGCACCGCATGCTGCTGGAGCGTGCGGATCATCTCGAGGCCGGTACGGTCGCCGACGTGCGCCAGGCGCGCGTAACGGTGGCCGCCGAAGTCGCGCTGCAGGATACGGCCGTCTGGAGTGCGATCGAAGAGGGCGCCCCACTCCTCGAGTTCCTTCACGCGGTCAGGGGCCTCCTGGGCGTGGATCTGGGCCATGCGCCAGTTGTTCAACATCTTGCCGCCGCGCATCGTGTCGCGGAAATGGACCTGCCAGTTGTCCTCCGAGTAGACGTTGCCCATCGCGGCGGCGATGCCGCCCTCAGCCATGACGGTGTGCGCCTTGCCGAGGAGCGACTTGCATACCAACCCGGTCCGCGCGCCCAGCGCGGAGGCCTCAACGGCCGCGCGCAGTCCCGCGCCACCCGCGCCAATGACCAGCACGTCGTATTCGTGGGTCTCGATATCCGCCATTTCGCCTCCGGGACCTGCGCCAGGCGCGTCCGTTAGAAGTTGGACCAGGTGTTGAGGTCGGTGAGCACGCCGTTGGCGACCAGATGTACATACAGGTCGGCCAAACCGACGCTGATGAGACTTGCCCACGCCCACCCCTTGTGGTGCTCATTCGCAAGCGACAGGATGTCCCACGCCTTGCGGCGCGTGCGTGTGTAGTTGCTGCACGAGAAGCAGTCGAGGCCCCCGCCGATCAGGTGCCGGAGTGAGTGACAGCTGAGCGTGTACATCATCAGCAGGAAAGCGTTCGCCGTGAGGATCAACGAACCGACACCGACGCCCAGCCCCTCGCCATCCAGCCAGAACGCCTTGAGCGCGCCGTACCAGAGGATGGGGATGAAGACGAGCGCGACATAGAGGAAGAGCCGGTGCGCGTTTTGCAGGATGAAGGGGAACTTGCTCTCGCCGGAATACGACTTCGCTGGCTCAGTGACCGCACAGCCGGGAGGGCTCATAAAGAACGAGCGGTAGTACGTGCGGCGGTAGTAGTAGCAGGTGGTGCGGAACCCCAGCGGCGCCCAGAGGATGAACACCGCCGGGGAGATCCATTCGGGCACCCAGCCCGGCTTGATCAGCGGTTCAAAGAATGGCGAGAGGTAGGGCCCGGCCTCGAAGTGCCACGAGTTGCCCAGAATCAGGGCCGACACCGTGGAATAGATGACGAAGGCCAGCAGGCCCCCGCCGAAGAGCGCTGGCTCAATCCACCAGCGGTCGACCCGTTGCGTCTTGCCGTAGCGCCGCTGAATGTCGGTGGCCTGCGCCATACCCTGCGCCTCTCATCATCCGGCGGAGACGCCTCCGAAGGTGCCGCGCCTTGTCAACTACCCCGCCAGAGTCCCCGGCGTGACTGACTATTGTGGGAACCGTACCCACGGTCAAGTCTGCCGAGCGTCCACGCCCCTCGAATCTCGAACCTCGCCGGATACTACCGCGTCCCAAGACGCCCCCACACGCTTCCCGCAAGGTTCAAGCGCCCCAGATCAGACGCTGGCCCGCCGCCGGTACTGGTCGTAGAGCGTGAGGGCGATCAGGGTCTTCGAGTCCTCGATCTCGCCCGACGCGACGGCAGCCTGGACCTCCTCCAGCGTGAGGCGGCGCGGCTCGTCGATGAACTCGTCGTGATCCTGGGGCAGGGGGTCGTGGCGCAGGTCGGTCGCCAGGTAGTAGTGGATATACTCGGAACAGAAGCCCGGCGCCATCCACGCCCCGCCCAGCCGTACCAGCCGACCGGCGGCGTAACCGGTCTCCTCGCGCACCTCGCGGGCGGCTGTCGTATCCGGATGCTCACCCGCCTCGCGGGTTCCAGCGGGGATCTCCAGCAGCACGCGGCCGGCTGGGTGGCGGTACTGCTCCACCATCAACCAGCGCCCCTCGGAGTCTTCTACGACTAGGGCGACCGCACCGGGGTGCCAGACGACAGCCCGGTCAACCTCGGTGCCGTCCGGAAAGTGGATCGTGTCCCGTGTGATGCGGAGGTATCCCACCTCGACGAGGGGTTCGGAACGGACGAGGTCGGCGGTGTCAGCCACACGAAACCTGTCTAGCCACGCAGCGGCGAAGTAGCCACGTCGATCACCATTGCGATCTCATCGCAGCCGGGGAACTTCGGGCAGCGATAGCATTCGTTCCAGACCTTGCGTGGCAGGTTCATGACGTCCGCCTGCGACCAGCCGAGCCGTTCGAAGAACCCCGGTCGGTAGGTCAGTGCAAAGAGCCGCTCCAGGCCCAGCGCGCGGCCTTCCTCGACGCATGCCCGAACCAGTGCGGCGCCGGCACCTCGCGACTGCTGGCTCTCCTGCACCGCGAGCGACTTCAACTCGGCGAGATCCGACCAGGTGATGTGGAGCGCAGCGCAGCCGATCACCTGACCGGCAACATCACGCACGACAAAAAAATCGCGGAGGTTCTCGTACGTCTCGCCCAGGGTGCGCGGCAGCATCTGGCCCTGGGCCGCCCAGAAGTTCACCAGGCGATGGATCCCCTCCGCATCATGCACGGTCGCGCGGACGACCTGGACGTCAGCGGGGGGCGGCGCATCTGGGGTGTCGGTCGCCATCGGTTCAGTTTACCCCGCTCGTCCGCTAGGCGGTCGGGCCGTCCGGGGCCTCCATGACATGGTCTGGCCGCAGCCAGCCGAGGCGTCGGGCGAGACTGGCGTAGAACTGGTTCTCTGCGCCCAGCCGGACGAAGTCGACTGAACGTGGGGAGACGGTGACCTCGACCACCGTCCCCGATTCGACCGGCCGGTGGAGAAGGCCATCGGCCGTCATCAACGCCTCCTCCCCGCGCTCGACCGAGAGACGGAGGCGGGCGCCCTCCGGGAGAACGAGCGGGTTCGCACGCGTCAGGTGCGGGGCCACCGGCACCACGATGATCTCGGACGATGTCGGCGGCAGGATCGGGCCGCCGACGGAGAGGGCATACCCCGTCGACCCGGTCGCCGTGGCGATCACCAGGGCATCTGCCCGGTACTCCGCAAGCAGGACGCCGTCGACGCTGGCACCGATGGAGACCGTCCGGCCAAGGGTGCCGCGACCGATCACCACGTCATTCAGGGCATGGACCGGCTCCGCCTCGTCCACATGGGTCTGGAGCATCGCGTGCCGTTCGAGTCGCGCCTCACCACCCAGGACGCGACGGAGGTCGACCAGTGCGTCCGGCTCAATCGTCTCCGTGAGGAATCCGAGGCGGCCCATGCGCACGCCGAAGATCGGGACACGCGCCTGCGCGGCAACGGCTGCGGCTCGCAGCACCGTGCCGTCCCCGCCTACGCAGACGAGGAGCGCCGCGCCGCGCAGCCGCTCGATCACCGCGGCGTCGAATGCGGCGTCCCCCTCCGGCAGCGCTTCCGTCCACGCCCGCCGTCCACCCTCGCGGGCGACGACGACGAGGGCCTGCGCGACCGCTTCGGCGCCCGCGACGGCGGGGTGGTAGGCGACCGCCACTGGGCCGTCCACGGTAAAGGTCACGAGGCAGCCTCCAGTTCAGGGACATGCAGCCAGAGGAAGAACTCGCGGTTCCCGGCCGGGCCAAGAAGCGGAGAGCGGACGACACCACGCACGCGCAGCCCGATCTCGATCGCGGCGAGCGCCACCTTCGCAATACACCCGGCATGGACGACCGGATCGCGGACGACGCCACCCTTCCCTACCTGCTCACGACCGGCCTCGAACTGCGGTTTCACGAGGACGAGCAGGTCGCCACCAGGACGGATGGAGCGTGCGAGTGCCGGGAGCACGGCGGCCGCTGAGATGAACGAAACATCCATGACTCCGAGGTCGGCGGGCGGGTCAAGCGGCGTGAGGTCACGGGCGTTCGTCCGCTCGACCACCTCGACCCGCTCGTCGTCGCGCACCTTCGAGGCAAGTTCGCCGTAGGCAACGTCCACGGCCACAACACGCGCCGCGCCCCGTTGGAGCAGGCAGTCCGTGAACCCCCCGGTAGAGGCGCCCACATCAAGGCAACGCAGCCCCGCGACGGCGATCCCGGTGCGCTGCAGGGCGTGGTCGAGCTTATCGCCGCCGCGAGAGACGAACCGCGGCCCCTGTTTCACCTCAATGGTGGCGTCCGGGGCGACCGGCTCAGCCGGGCGCAGGGCCAGGCGGCCATCCACCGTCACTTCACGGGCCAGCACCAGGGCGCGCGCCCGGTCACGGCCGGGGGCCAGCCCACGCTCGACCAGCAGTGCGTCGAGGCGCTGTTTCTTGACGGGCTTCGCGGGGCGCGAGGCAGTAGGCGCAGTCATCGATGTGCCGTCCGGATCGACGCCGGGTGGCGTCGTAGGGGCGCAGGATACCGCAGGGAGCGGGCTAGGCGGATTCGAGGCCGCGCTCGCGCTCAATCTCGACCTGGCTGCCGGAGGCGGTCAGGAGCAGGGGGCGCTGGCGGTTGATCACGGTCTCCGCGGAGACCACGCACTTCTTGATGTCCGGCCGGGACGGGATGTCGAACATCACGTCCAGCAGCGTCTCTTCAAGGACGGTGCGCAGCCCTCGCGCGCCGGTCTTCTGAGCCAGGGCGCGTTCCGCCACTGCCGTCAACGCGTCGTCCGTGAAGGAGAGTTCGACCCCGTCGAGCCCGAACAGGCGCTGGAACTGACGGGCCACAGCGTTCTTCGGCTGCGTCAGGATGGCGATCATCATCTCCACGTCCAACGGATCGAGCGTGGAAAGCACCGGCAGGCGGCCGACGAATTCCGGGATCAGCCCAAACTGGAGGAGGTCGTCGTGCGAGACGTGACTCAGGATCGCGGCGCGCTCCGCCTCGATCTCGGCGCGCGGCCGCGTGTCCTGCGTGAAACCGAGGTTGCGCGTGGTCTGCCCTGTCCGCTTCGCAACGAGCTTTTCAAGGCCCTCGAAGGCCCCGCCGCAGATGAACAGGATGTTCGCCGTGTTGATCTGGATGAAGTCCTGGTGCGGGTGCTTCCGGCCACCCTGCGGCGGCACCGAGGCGACTGAGCCTTCGATGATCTTGAGCAATGCCTGCTGCACGCCCTCACCCGACACGTCGCGAGTGATCGACGGGTTGTCGGACTTCCGCGCGATCTTGTCGATCTCGTCGATGTAGACGATGCCGCGTTCAGCCTTCTGGATGTCAAAGTCAGCGGCCTGGATGAGGTGAAGGAGGATGTTCTCCACATCCTCGCCGACGTACCCCGCCTCGGTCAGCGCGGTGGCGTCGGCGATCGAGAACGGGACGTCCAACGTCCGGGCCAGAGTGCGTGCGAACTCGGTCTTGCCGGTGCCGGTCAGGCCGATCAGCAGGATGTTCGACTTGTCTAGCTGGATATCCGCCTGGGGCGGAGAGTCGATCCGCTTGTAGTGGTTGTAGACGGCTACGGCGAGGACACGCTTCGTGCGGTCCTGCCCGACGATGTATTCGTCCAGCAGGCGGACGAGTTCCTGAGGAGTCCGCAGCTTGTTGCCGGAGCCCTTGGCCGCCTTGGCGCCGCCCGAGGCTTCCTCGTTGATGATCTCCTGGCAGAGGTCGACGCATTCGTCACAGATATAGACGGCGCCGGGGCCCGCGATCAGGCGTTTGACCTGATCCTGGTTCTTCCCGCAGAAGGAGCAGTTGTACTGCACTCGGCTGCCACGCGTGGTGCTACCGGCCATGCGTCCCCCGGAACTTCCCCCGCACGCTGGCCGGTATCCCCGGCCTGGCCCTCTGCCCAGTCGGGCTGGCTGCGAAGCCTGCCCGTCCTCAACCCCTACCGCAGGTCAGGCCTTGCGGGAGAGGATTTCGTCCACCAGCCCGTAGGCCTTGGCCTCGTCAGCCGTCATGTAGATATCGCGGTCGGTGTCGTGCTTGATCTGGTCCAGCGTCTGGCCTGTGGCGTCAGCGAGGATCTGTCGGATCTTCGCATTGTTCCGGAGCAGCTCTCGGGCCGCGATCTCAACGTCGGACGCCTGGCCACTCCCCCCGCCGAGCGCCTGGTGCATGTGCACCGTCGCGTTCGGCAACGCGTACCGCTTCCCCTTTTGCCCCACAGACAACAGCACCGTCCCCATCGAGGCGGTCACCCCGACGGCAATCGTGCTGACGTCCGCACGGACCAGGTTCATGGTGTCCAGGATCGCCAGCCCCGCATAGATCATCCCGCCCGGAGAGTTCACGTAGAGCGAGATGTCCCGCTCCGGATCCTCCCGGTCAAGGAAGAGCAACTGCGCGACGATCGAGTTCGCCACCTGGTCATCGATCGGCGTCCCGAGGAAGATGATCCGCTCCTTGAGCAGCAAGGAGTAGATGTCGTATGCGCGCTCTCCTCGTGCCGTCGTCTCTACGACCATCGGCACAATGTTCTCCGGCTTGAGGAATCCGGGAGAGAAATCCTGCATTTGGGGGGTGCGGTCGGTCATCGGTGCTTCCTGTCCAGAATCCTAGTCGTTCGAATCTGCCGGGGCGTCGGTCGTGCCCTCACCCACCGTTTCCGCCTCGTCGGCGTGGGACGCGTTAGCCTCAGCTCCCGCCCGGCGGCGCCGGCTCTGACGCTGCGGCTTGGCGGAAGCCTCCTCGGGCTGAGTACAAATCGCCTCCAGCCGTTCCACGGCCAGCCGCGTCTGCAGCTGGTTCCGGATCGAGACCCGGCCGTCCGGCGTGTCGAAGAGGTTGCGGATCGCCGCCTGGTTCTCCGGGGTGGAGCCGGTCATGCCAACCACTAGCGAGTCGATCTCCGCATCCACCTGCTCGTCCGTGGGGGCAATGCTCTCCTGGTCAACCAGCTGGCCGAGGACGAGCCCACGCCGGACGTTCAGGTCCGCCTGCTCGCCAAAGGCCTCGCGGACCTCCTCCTCGGTGCTGCCAATCGCGTTCAGCCAGTTCCGCAGGCCCTCTTCCGAGTGCGAGGCGTGATTCGACTCACGGTCGATCAGTCGGTCGATCTCGCGTCGCACCAGCACTTCGGGATAGTCGATGGTCGCCGTCGCAACCAGCAGGTCGATGATCTCGTTGTGGTATTCCTCGCGCGCATTGTGCTCGAGGTTCTTGCGCAGGTCGCCCTCAACCCGTTCACGGAGCGCGGCGACCGTGCCGATCTCCTCGTCGCCAAGCGACTTCGCGAATTCGTCGTCGAGCTCCGGCAGGACCTCCCGCTTCACTTCGTGGATCGTGACCTGGTAGGTCGCCTTCTTCCCGCGCAGCTCCTCGGCGGAGAAGTCGTCCGGCAGGTTGAACTCCACCGTGTGGGGCCCGCCGGCGCTGAGGCCGACGAGACGCTCCACGAAACCCGGCAACGAAACCACCGAGTTCTTCCGGACCGGGAACTCCGCGTCGGTCTCCTCGTGCGGTTCACGCTGACCTTCGACGGAGACGGAGACGTCCGCCCTGATGTGGTCGTCCCAGTCCACGGGACGCTCGACGGGCTCAAGGACGGCGTACTGGCGACGGAGGTTGAGCAGCGTCTGCTCCACCTGCTCCGGGTCTACGGTGACCTCGCGCATCGAAGCGCGGAGAGAGGTGTAGCTGCCCAGGTCCACTTCTGGACGGACGGGGACAACGGCCGTCACGACCAGCGGCTCGGTCGACTTCAGGTCGAACTCGGGCTGGTCGATGGCGTCGACCTGCTGCTCCTCGATGGCGTGGGAGTAGACCTCAGGGAGCAACTCCTGGAGGGCCTCCTGCAGCAGAGCGGCGGTTCCGATATGGCGTTCGAGCATCTTGCGCGGGACATGGCCGGGGCGGAACCCGGGGACGCGCACCTGGCGGGAGACGCGCGACACGGCACGTTCCATGTGTCGTTCCACGGTTTCCGCGTCAACCGTGATCTCCAACGAGACACGTGCGTTCGGTAGACGTTCAGCAGTGATGGTCAACGGCGTGCGTTCCCTCGCTCGATCGACGCCGTCGCGGTCACTCAGATGCCGTCACGACGGGCGTGATACCCCTGTCCGCGCGGGCTGCCGCGGTGAATTCAATATAGCACGCAAGCCGATTCAGACCGCCGTCAGGGAAACCCCTATGAGGCGACGACAGATAGCCGCTAGCGCCCTCGGATCGCGTCGTTCAGGGCGTCGCCGAGGAGTGCGAAGGCGAAGAGGAGCAGCGTCACGATGACGCCAGGGACCAGCAACAGATGGGGGCTGGCCTGGAACGTGCGCGTCCCCGAGCCTTCGAACAGCATCGCCCCAAAGGAGGCGGCGGGCGGCTGCACCCCCACCCCGAACCAGGTCAGCACGATTTCCGAACCGGCAATGCCCCCCAGCGTGGCGGACAGCGACAGGATGATCAGGAAGGAGACGTTCGGCATGAGGTGCTGCAGGATCACCCGGCGGGGAGAGGCCCCGAGAGACTCCGCCGCCATGATGTAGTCCCGTTCACGAAGCTGGAGCACCTGGGCCCGGATCACCCGCGCCGTGCCCACCCAGAAGAACAGGGAGAGCGCCGAGAACACGAGCATGTACGAAGGGAACCCGGACGCCACCAGCCCGTCGAACGGCGTATGCCCCTCCACCCACCTGGTCCAGCCGATGACACGCGGCCCGAGGGTAGCGTTGATCAGGATCAGCATCACGAGAGACGGCAGCGAGGAGAACACGTCACCCACGCGCATGATCAACGTGTCCACCCACCCACCCCGGTATCCCGCGAGCAGCCCGAGCGTGTTGCCGATGAACAATCCCCCGGAGAGCACCACCGCCGTCGTGACGATGAGCGTCGTCCGCGAGGCGTACATGGCGCGGCTCAACTCGTCCCGCCCAAGGCGGTCGGTCCCCAGCAGGTGATCGCGGCTCGGCCCTTCGACTGGCCGGTCAAGGTTGGTCTGCGTCGGCGGGTAGGGCGCGAGCAACGGCGCCAGAATGCCCGCCCCGTAGATCACACTGATGATCACGAGCGAGATCATCGCCAGACGCTTCCGGCGCAGCCGTCCGAGGACGATCCGCCACTCGCTCGTCCCCGCCACGACCGGCCGCGGGGCGCCCTCAGCTGCGGCGGACGCGGTCATCCTCGCGACGATCCGATGCGCACGCGGGGATCGACGAAACCGTAGGCGATCTCCGCGAGCAGGTTCATCAAGACGAACGCCGCGGCGAAGATGACGGTCGTCGCGAGGATGACGTCATAGTCACGGCTGACCACTGCTTCGAACGTGAACCGGCCGATGCCGTTGATCCCCAGTAGCGTTTCCACAAACAGGGCGCCTTCGATCACGCCAGCCAGGGCAAACCCGACCACCGTGATCAGCGGGAGCAGTGAGTTCGGCAGAACGTGACGGAACTGCACGGCGGCCTCGGACAGCCCCTTCGCGCGCGCCGTGCGGACGAAGTCCTCCAGGTTCACCTCCAGCGCGCTCACGCGGACCAGGCGGGCGACCGAGACGAAGCCGGGGAGCGTGAAAGCAACCAGGGGGATGTACAGGTGCGGGTCGGGGATCGGGATGGCGATGACGCCAGCCACCCACCAGATGTCGAACACGCCATCCCAGCCGCCCACGGGCAACCAATCAAGCTGGACGCCGAACAGCCAGATCAGCGGCGGGATGATCACCAGCACGGGGATCGCCTGGAGGAACAGCAGCGTCCCGATGATCGCCGGGTCGATCCATGAACCCGCAAACCGCGCCGCCAGCAGCCCCGTCGGGATCCCGACGGCGAAGATGATGACGAGCGCGATCAACCCCAGCTGCGCCGAGATCCACATCCGCGGGAAGATCAACTCCGAGACGGAGAAACCCTTCTGCAGATAAGACTCGCCGAAGTCCCCCTGGACCGCCTTTTCGAGCCAGCGGACGTACTGGACCACCACGTTTGAATCCAGGCCGCGGTCCTTGCGGATCTGATCGAGCACCTTCGGGTCACGCACCTGCCCGGCGGTCACGCTCACCGGATCGCCGGGGCCGAAACGGGCGAGCGCAAATGTGCCGAATGAGACAAGGAACAGCACAACGGGCAGCCAGAGCAGCCGGCGGACGACGTACGCGCCCATCAGTCACCCTTTCCCACGCTACAGCCTCTGCTACCGGGCCAGCTCGACGAAGCGGAGACGCGGCACCACCATCGGCGGTTCGAACCAGTTCTTCACAGAGTCCTTGACCACCACATGCGCCTGGGAGAAGTAGAGCGGCAACCACGCGGCGTCGTCCAGGATCTTTTTCTCCACCTGCCGGTAGAGATCGAGCCGGCGGTTCGCGTTCGCCTCGGTACGGGCGGCGTCGAGCAACTTGTCGACCTCGGGATTCTTGTACCCGACATCGTTCAGTGGCGAACCGGAATGGAACTTGACGTCCAGGATGTCCTCGGGGTCCGGATAGTCCATGATCCAGCCGGCATTGAACGCCTGCAGCCGCCCCGCGTCCTGGTCCGCAAGGAACGTGGCAAAGTCCGTCTGCCGAATGCTGATGGTCAGCCCGATCTTTTTCCACAGCTCGAGGAACGCCTGCGTGTCGATACCCGCCTCGGCGCCGGCCCCGACCTCGCTGATCTCTATCGGGGGCATCTTGCCGGCGTACTTGGACTTCGCCAGTTCCGCCTTTGCCGCCTCGATGTTGTACGAGAGCGTCTTGTCGTCCGGGGTGTATCCAGGCATTTCCGGCATCAAGATCCCGGTCGCCGGCTGCAGCATGTTCTTGAACGTGACTTCCGCGACCCGTTTGCGGTCGATAGCCATACCCATCGCCCGACGGACAGCCACGTCGTCGAACGGCGGGACGCCGTTATTGAACGCGATGTATGCGATCGAGAACTGCGGCCAAGCCTTGTAGACTTTGTTCAGGTCGCTTTTCGAGTCGCGTGCGCGGTCAATGTCATTAACGGAGATATTCGCGATATCGAGTTCGTTGTTCTCGAAACGGGTCAGGGCGGAACCCCCGGAAAGGAGGTAGTTCACTTCCTTCAGCTTCGGGGTACCGAGGTGGAACTTCGCGTTCGCCTCCAGCACGATCCGCTCGCCCAGTCGCCACTCCATCAGCCTGTACGGCCCGGTGCCATTCGGCTTGCGCGACCAGTTGCGCGGGTTGCTCTCGATCTGGCTCTTGTCCACAACAAACGCCGTGGGGTAGGTCAATTTCGCCAGGAAGTACGGCTTGGCGGCATCGATCGTGAACCGCACATGACGGTCATCGATGACCTGCACACCCTTCACGTCTTTCGCGACGCCGGCGAAGTGCTCTCGCACACCGAGGATGTCGCCGAGGTACGCGAGGGCAGTGGGCGAGGCCAACTCCTTCGAGGACGCTCGCTCGATCGAATACTTGACGTCCGTCGCTGTGACCTTCCGGCCGCTGTGGAACACGGCATCAGCCCGCAGCGTGAACGTGTACTGCTTCCCGTCCGGGGAGATGTCGACCTTCTCCGCCAGGTCCATCTCGATGTCCAGCTTCGGGGAGAGCGTCACGAGGCCACCGAATATCTCGACGATGTACTCGGCGGAGGTCGCGTCGCCGGCGATGTGCGGGTCAAGCGTGACCGGGTCGGTGCCGGGAAGACGCAACGCCCCTTTGGCATCACCCCCACCTGTCCTCGTTCCCGATGAGGTCGTGGTGCCGCTCCCGCTGTCCTCGCTCTTGCCCCCGAGGAGCAAGACAGCGGAGAGGCCGCCGACAACGAGGACGAGCGCAGCGAGGACGCCGAGCAAGACGGCGAGCAGACGGTTCTGGCTCATTCAACCTGGCCTTCCGGGCGGGCGACGCGTCAGGCCTCGCGGCGTCCACTGGGGCGGAGCGAATCGAAGCATATCGCAGCGGCACCGGCAGCGGTGGCCAGTCCGAGGCGTCCTGGCTTATTCGGTAGACGCGGCCCCCGCCCGTTGCTCCGCCAGCGCCTCCTCGGCGTCCGGGGCCAACCGGATGTGGACGTCGCGCAGCTGGCGCTCAGAGACCGGGGCGGGCGCTCCCGTCATCGGGTCACCAGCGGACTTCGTCTTCGGGAATGCGATGACCTCCCGGATGTCCCGCTCACCGGCGAAAAGCGCGACGGTACGGTCGATGCCCGGAGCGATGCCGCCATGGGGCGGTGCGCCGTAGGAGAACGCCTCCAGCATGTGGCCGAACTTCAGCTTCGCCTCGTCCAGCGTCAGGCCGAGTGTCCGCAACACCGCGAGTTGCACTTCACGCGAATGGATACGGATCGAGCCGGAACCGATCTCCTGGCCGTTGCAGACGATGTCGTAGGCGTGCGACCGAACACTACCGGGATCGCGCTCCAGAAGGGGGATGTCGTCGGTGAACGGCGAGGTGAAGAGGTGGTGGACGGCGCTCCACTTCTCCTCGTCTGCATCCCACTCGAACGCCGGGAACTGCGTCACGAACAGGAAGGAGAGCGCCGCAGGGTCAGCAAGACCTCGCTGTTCCGCGACCGTCCGGCGCAGCAGGTCCAGCACCTTCGAGCTCAGCGCGTCCGGTCCTGCCGCGATGAGCAGCAGGTCGCCCCGGCGTGCCCCGCAGGCCTGGCCGAGGGCCGCCGCCTGCTCCGGCGTGAAGAATCGCGCCGCCGGCGACTTCACCTCGTCCGCGGTCAACCCGTCCAGCGGGCCCTCCCCGGCAAACTGGAACCAAACGATCCCGGACGCACCGGCCGCCCGCGCCAACTCGACGTATTCGTCGAGTCCGCGACGGCCGACGTCCGCGCCGCTGGGCACGGCGAAACCGCGTACGCGCCCACCCGCTTCGATCGCCTGAGTGAACACACGGAATTCGGCGGTGCGGACGAGACCCGTGAGGTCATGGAGTTCGAGCCCGTACCGGAGGTCGGGCTTGTCGGAGCCATATCGCTCCATCACCTCCGCGAAGGTGAAACGAGGGAACCGCGCGGGGATCGTCCACTCCGGACGGACCTCCTCAGCCAGCCGGTGGTAGAGGTCTTCCGTGAGGTCGAGGATGTCCTCTTCCTCGACGAACGCCATCTCCACGTCCAACTGGGTGAACTCAGGCTGACGGTCGGCCCGGAGGTCCTCGTCGCGGTAGCAGCGCGCGATCTGGAAGTACTTGTCCACGCCGCCCACCATCAGCAGCTGCTTCCACTGTTGCGGGCTCTGCGGCAGTGCGTAGAACGAGCCGGGGTGCACACGGCTGGGCACGAGGTAGTCGCGCGCGCCCTCCGGTGTGGCGAGATTGAGGACGGGCGTCTCCACTTCGATGAAGCCGCGCTCGTCCATGAAGTCACGCATCAACTTCACCACACGGTGGCGCAGGCGCAAGTTCCCCGCCATCCGTTCGCGACGCAGGTCGAGGTAGCGGTAGCGCAGCCGCGTCACCTCGTCGACGTTGGTCTCCTGGTTGACCGGAAACGGCGGCGTCTCGGCGGCGTTGAGGATCTCCGCGGACGCGGCCAGCACTTCGATGGCGCCGGTGGACAGCTCCGGGTTTTCCGTACCCGCGCGGCGCGCGGTGACCTCACCATGGATGCCGAGCACGTATTCGTTCCGGACTTCCGCTGCCACCGCCGAGGCCGCAGGCTCCTGTTCCGGGTGGAACACAACCTGCACCAGCCCCGTGGAGTCGCGCAGGTCGAGGAAGATCAGACCACCGTGATCCCGCCGGCGATGCACCCATCCCGCGAGCGTCACTTGCTCGCCGGCGTGCTCCGCCCGCAGTTCACCGCATCCGTGGCTCTTCAACACCTCGTGCACCTCGCGGCTCGCGCCCCGGCGATCTGCCAGGGTGATCCGCCGCAGTGTCGCACGCTGCGCCGGGAGGTTCGAGGACAGGCACGTCGCTAGCTGTTTCCGAAGAATTGCTCGGGGGTGATCTCCAGCGCCACCCGCTTCGCCTCATCCAGCTGCTTCGAAAGGGCCGCCAAGTCGGCGTCGGGGCGGGAGCGGATTGCCCATCGCGGCGCGGACCGAGGCGATCACGGCATCCCGGGCCGGGCCACCGGGGATACCATCGACCGTCCTCCGAGTTCGGAGACAAGTACCCGGTCGCGGATGCCACGGTCGCGGTGGACAGCCTGAACGTCGATTGGGACGCGCAGGCCGTGAAGTCGGCGGCGTCGTACCTCAAACTCACGGGCTTCTCGTGCCAGGGACTCATCGATCAGCTCTCGTCGCAGCACGGCGAGAAGTTCACCGTGGCTCAGGCGAGGCACGGCGCCACGCAGGCTGGTTTATGATGAGAGTCGCCCATTGACCGCCGCCGCCTTCCTCGCCTCGATCTTCCTCGGCTGGTTCATCCTCGGCGCCGCCGGCATGACCATGTGGATCAACCGACCGAAGCCACCACGCGGTGGCCATCGGATTCCTTCGGATCTGCGCCCCCTCGCACTTGACACAGTCTATACGTATCGTATAGACTCCGTGCATGGAGATCAGGCTCACCGGACACGCAGACAGCCGCATGAACGACGCGGGCCTCACCCGCGAAGATGTAGTCTTCATCATTGAGTCGGGCTCGGTCGTCGAGCAGGGCGTCACGGCGTCCCTGCACGAAGCGACCGTCCGAGGTATCCCGTTCCGGGTGGTGGTGAAGCGAGACTCCGACCCACCGCTCGTGATCACCGTCTTCGAGGTGTACCGATTGAGGGAGACAACCATGCGTATCGAATACGACGGCGAGGCGGACGTCCTCCTCGTGCACCTCGCAGAGAACCCCGGCCATACGCGGGGGAAGCAGATCGACGAGCGCCGGATCGTCCACTACGACGACAGCGACCGGCCCGTCGAGATCGAGCTGCTCTTCGCGTCCCAGGGCGTCGACGTCTCAGGACTCCCGGAGTCCGAGGCGCTCGCCGACCTGCTGCGGTCCTTCCCCCGCCTCGTCGCGTGAGTGGCGAGGATGTGTCCTCCTGGCTCCCGTCCGCCCGCGAGAGGCTCGGGCTGAGCCAGGCTGAGCTCGCCGACCGCCTCGGTGCCTCTGCGAACACGGTCGCGCGGTGGGAGCGCGGGGAGTTGAAGGTGCGCCTGGCGCCGATGCTCCGGCTCGCCCTCGAGGCTCTCGCCCGGCCAGCGTCACGGGTGAGCCGGCCGCGCGGGTGACCGGCGGGAGCGGACCGGCGCGGCGGGGGTTGGCTGACCGGCGCTCCCGCCGTCACCACCCACCCTTGCTCATCGAGGCCAGAGGTCTAAGGGGCAGATGGCGCGCGTACTACCGCTTCGGATTCTTCAGCGTCTCGACCGTCGTCGTCGTCGGACGGCTTTTCGCTTCCTTCACGGCGATGAACTCACCGTTCCTCGCGTCGCGGCCAATCTTTCGGATCCCAGGCATGTCACTGTCCTCTGCACTACGCGCTCGTTTCGGGCCGGGGTTGGACTCGGACGGAGCACATCCGCTCCGCCCGAGTCGCCCGGCTAGGCGGCCCGTCCCATAGATCACAAGCTGCTTCCGACCATCCGGGATCAGCAGCGCGACCTTTGGCTGACGGCGCGTGTTCGTCCACTTCGCCCGGTCGCTCGTGACCGAGATCAGGATGTGCGCGCGGTCGAAGCGATAGTTGACCATCGACAGTTGCGGAGAGCCATCCCGCTTGCCGGTGCCAAGCACCGCCAACTGGTGGCCCTCCAAGTACTGGCGCTGCTCATCGGTGAATTCCATCACGCCTCCTCAAGTCCCGGTCGAGTGAGGCTATCGCCCGAGGCGCAGCCGTCGCCATCCACCCCGCTGCGCCACGGTGCCGCCGAGGGCGGTCCCGAGACCGACCAGCGCCAGAATGATGATCGCCGCCATCGCACCTTCGAACGTCCGGAAGACGACGATGCCGATGTACTCGTACAGCGTGAGCGCCGCGAAGACGACGGCGACACGCTGCCGCGCCACGACCGCCGCGACGGCCAGCCAGACCGCGTACGCGAACAGCAACCCCTCGTACGCCCCGCCCTCGCCGATCGCGAGGACGACACCTGCCACATTCGCGACCGCCAGCGCACCGATCTGCCACCAGATGCGCGCGGTGCGATCCAGCCGAAGGGTGGCCTCCGTGAACGCGAGCGCGGCGAGCAGGAGGCCCAGCACCACCATCACCTGCGCTCCGGCCGTCCCCGGTCCTTCGCTTCTGGCGTCGCCCATCCACCAGCCGAAGACACCACCACCCCAGGCGATCGCGACGGGGACGCCGAGCGCGGCGAGCGGCGCCGGGAGGCTTCGAGCAGCGGCGTAGCCGGCGACCGCACCGACGGCCGAGGTGAGGAAGAAGGCCGTCCGCATCTCGGCCGGCGTCGAGTCGTCGCCCAGCCAGCCAACCGCGCTACTGGCCTGCAGCGAGGCCGCGTACCAGAGGACGGCAGCGCTGAACCCCAGCGCGTCCGCCGCCGCCGTCCCCCCCGCCTTCGCAAGCAGCCACGCCAGCGCCGTCCAGCCAGCCGCAACGGCCACCATCACCCCGAACCGTGACCAGCCGGACATGCCATCGAGCACGGTGAAGTAGATGCCGAAGACGGCGCCGAGGGCGACGAGCGAACAGGCGTACTGGAGCAGAACGCCACCGCTCAGGCCTCGCGCGGCCGGGACCGGGGCCAGCGAATCGATCCCCTCGTGCGCGGCGATCGCGCCAGCCTGCTCGGCCGAGATCAGGCCGGCTTCAGCCCAGCGGTCCAGCGAATCCACGAGGTCGCGCTCATCGAGGTGGCCCATGCCAGGAATCGTACGGCGTGCACCGCCGGGACGGCGGATGGAGCGGGCGGGGGGCGGCTGTTACCCTCGGTACATGGCCTCGACAAGCCCCGTGGGACAGCAGACAGTACGGATGTCGGGGGGAAAGCCTGCGCTCGCCCTCTACCTCCACATCCCGTTCTGCTCGTCCAAGTGCGGCTACTGTGACTTCAACTCCTACGAGGGGCTGGAGCACCTCGTCCCGGAGTACACCCCGGCGCTGGTCCACGAACTCGAGCTCTGGGCGCCCGCCGCCCGCACCTTCGGCGTAGACACGGTCTTCTTCGGCGGCGGCACTCCCAGCCTGACCACGCTCGATGACATGAGCGCGATCGTTGCCGCCGTCCGCGAACAGTACGACATCGCTCCAGACGCCGAGTGGACGCTGGAGGCGAACCCGACCGAACTCACACGCGAACACCTCGAAGGGCTGCGCCACCTCGGCATCAACCGTCTCTCGATGGGCGTCCAGTCGATGCGACCGGATGAACTGGAACTGCTGGAGCGCGCGCACACGCCGGAACGCGTCGTGCAGGCCGTCGAAGACGCACGCGCAGCGGGATTCGACAACCTGAACCTCGACCTGATCTTCGGGTTGATCGGCCAGCGCCCCGAGCACTGGCAGGAGACGCTGGAGCGTGTCCTCCAGTTCCGCCCCGAACACCTCTCCTGCTACGCCCTCACCGTGGAGCCCGGCACCGCGCTCTACTACCGGGTGCAGAAAGGCCAGCTCCCCGACCCCGACCCTGACATCGCCGCCGAGGAGTACGAGTGGACGCGAGAACGGCTCGCACGCGACGGGTACCAGCAGTACGAGATCTCCAACTGGGCGAAGCCCGGCCGGGCGTGCCGCCACAACCTCGTCTACTGGCGTGCGGAACCGTACCTCGGGTTCGGGGCGGGCGCGCATTCGTTCTTCGCCGGGCAGCGCTTCGCGAACGTCGACGCCCCCAACCGGTATGAGGAGGCCGTGGCCGCCACGGTGGAAGCGCGCGCCACGACGGGCAGCGCCGCCATGCAGCAGATCGCGGGCGGCGAGACGCCTGACCACACGACCCAGATGGCGGACGCGATGATCCTCGGCCTGCGTCTGATGGAGGGCGTCGGGCTCGAAGAGTTCACCACCCGCTTCGGTGCGAGGGTGGAGGATGCGTTCGCGGACGCCCTCGCAAAGCACACGCGCCTCGGACTGATCGAGGTGGCAGACGGCCGGCTGCGGCTCACGTCGCGTGGACTGCTGCTCTCCAACGAGGTCTTCGTGGACCTGCTGCCGGACCCGCCTGAGGAGTGACGCATGGCGGTGCAGGTCTATCGCTGCTCCCACTGCGGGCGCGAAGTCCTCGTCCGCATCGCCGCGCCGATGACCGAGGCTGAAGCAGCCCGCCGCCGCGAGGAAGAGATGCGGCCGGTCGTCTCGGGGCCACAGGGCCCCAACTCCTGGAGCGACCGCCTCCGCGACTACATCTGGCTCGGCCTCTCCGGCCTCGGCGAGATGGTGCCGCGCGAGGAAGTCCCGGCCGAGTGCCCCGCCTGCCGCCGCACGACGCTCGCGGTCGCCCGGGTCATCGAGTAGCTACCGCATGTTCGTCGTAGGCACCGCCGGCCACGTGGACCACGGCAAGTCCACGCTCGTCCACGCCCTCACCGGCATCGACCCCGACCGGCTCCGCGAGGAGCAGGAACGCGGGATGACGATCGAACTGGGCTTCGCCTGGCTCACGCTGCCTTCCGGCCGGGAGATATCCATCGTCGACGTCCCCGGCCACATCCGCTTCGTGCGCCACATGCTCGCCGGGATCGGGGCGGTCGACCTCGCGCTGCTCATCATCGCCGCTGACGAAGGGGTGATGCCGCAGACGCGCGAACACCTCGCCCTCCTCGACCTGCTGGAGGTGCGGCGCGCCCTCGTCGTCCTCACCAAGTGCGACATGGTGGACGACGCATGGGCCAGCCTGGTCGAGGAGGACGTCCGGGCGACGCTCGAGGGCACGACGCTCGAAGACGCCCCCGTCATACGGGTCTCGGCGGTGACCGGCGCTGGCCTCGACACGTTGCGCGCCGCCATCGATGACGCGCTTCAGGCTGCGCCCCCGCCGCGCGACATCGGACGCCCGCGCCTCGGTATCGACCGCGTGTTCACCATGACGGGGTTCGGCACCGTGGTGACCGGCACGCTGCTGGACGGCCGCCTCCGCACCGGCGACACGGTGGAGGTCGTCCCTGGCGGACGGAGCCTGCGCGTGCGCGGTCTGCAATCGCACCGCCGGGAGGTCGAGGAGGCACTGCCGGGCACACGGGTGGCCGTGAACCTCGCCGCCATCGGCACGGACCACCTCACCCGCGGACAGGCGCTGGCCGCACCGGGCCACCTGGAGGCTGCACGCGCCCTCGACGCGCGGATCCGCGCACTCCCCGGCGAGACGATGCGCCACAACCTGCGGGTCACTATTCACCTCGCGGCGGCAGAGGCGCCTGCTCGCCTCCGCCTGTTCGGCGCGGACGAGGTGGCCGACGGCGCCGAGGGCTGGGCGCAGATCGTCCTCGCGGGGCCAATCGCGGCCGCACCCGGTGACCTCTTTGTGGTGCGCCTCGGAGACCAGACGCTGGGGGGTGGGCGCGTCGTGGAGGTCAACGCGCCACGCCATCGCCGAACAGACCCCGCCGTGATTGACCGGCTGGCCTCGCGCGCCCTCGGCACCCCTGAGGCGCGCGTGCTTGCGGCGCTCGAGCGGATCGAGCCGTGCTCCGCTGCCGCGCTGGAGCGTGCCGCCGGACTGTCGGCGGACGAGGGACGGCTCACGCTCGACGCATTGATCGAAGCGGAACTCGTGCACCGCCTCACGCCCGCCGCCGGTGAGCCGATCCTGGTAAGCGGCGTCACGCTCGCACGCTACGAGGAGACCGCGCGCCGTGCGCTCGCCGCCTACCACATGGCCCACCCCCTGCGCTTTACCATGCCGCGGGAAGAGGTGCGGGGCGCGCTCAACGTTCCTCAGCGCGAATTCGGCGCCATCCTGGGCGCCCTCGCCCCCGGCATCGAGGCGCGCGGTGAGGGCGTGGTGGAGGCTGGATGGGAGCCGCAGCTATCGCCCCAGCAGCTGGCCGCGGTCGACGCCGCCGCGGGCGCCCTCGCCGCGGGCGGGCTGCAACCCGACCGCATCTCCTTCGAGCCGGCTATCGCCGCGTACCTGGTGGAAGCAGGGCGCGCGGTCGATTGCGGCGACGGCGTGCTGCTCGACGCCGCGGCATTCGAGGGCGCTCGGGAGCACGTCATGGAGGCGATGCGCGCCCGGGCTACGCCTATGACACTGGCGGAGACCCGCGACCTGCTCGGCGTGTCACGACGAAATGCGCAGGCCATCCTCGAAACGCTCGACCGCCAGGGTGTGACGATGCGCGTAGGCGACGGCCGGACGCTGAGGGCTGTCCGCTAGCTGGCAGGCTGCTTTACTGCCTCGCGACGGCGTCCGAAGAAGCGGGCCAGGTCGCCCTCTTCCCAGGCGACGAGCAACTGCGACGCGATGCCGATGCTGGAATAGGTGCCGGCTGCGACACCGACGAAGATCACCAGCAGGAACGAAGCGATCGTCGTGCCGCCCAGCACGAGCATCGTCGCCACCGTCAGCAGGACCGTCGTCGAAGTGTTGATCGAGCGGGCGATGGTCTGCACCAGCGCCGCGTTCACGTTGGACGAGAACGGGGCATGCGGCGACTGTCTCACGTTCTCGCGGATCCGGTCGTACACGACGATCGTGTCGTGGACGGAGAACCCGATCACGGTCAGCAGGCCCGTAACGAACATGAGGTTCACTTCCACATGGAAAAGTTTGGAGAACAATGAGAACGCGCCCAGCGTAATGATCACGTCGTGCAGAAGCGCCACGATCGCGCAAACGCCGTACCGGAACGGCCGCGGCAACGACGCGAATGCGAACGCGATGTACGCCATGATGAACAGGGTGGTGACCGCCACCGCGATCGCCGTGTTCCGCACCGCCACGCGCGACACGGTCGCCGACACCGATGCGAACTCGCGCACCTCGAACTCGCCGAAGCGGTCGCGCAGCCCGTTCTCGATCACGGTCTGTTCGCCACGGTCAGGCTGCGGCACAGCCTCCTTCGGCTTCTCTTGGTAGTCGCTGACATCCTTCGCTGCCACATACCCGGAGACATCACCGACCAGCAGTTGGAAGAGGTCACCCTCAGCGCAGCCCTTGAGGATCTCGACGACGTCCACCCGGTCGCCGGCCTTGGCCGTGCCTAGCTTCTGGGTCCCGATCTTGCAGGCTCCGGCGCGATCGACATCAAGCAGATCGAGCGAACCCGTTGCTCCCTGCGCCCCCATCACGGCCGTCCCGATCACCTTCAGCGGCTCCGGGCCGACGGGCGCCGGCGTCGCGGAGGCCTTCGGCTTCACCTCCGTGAACGACCCCGGTGGGAATTGCAGTTCCCGGGTCCGGATCAGGTACTCGGTACTACCTACCGTCTGCTGGATGCGGGCTTCATCGTGCCCGAGGTCGGCGTACGCACGCCGCAGGTCCTCCTGCGACACGGATTTCGAGAACCGGATCAGCGCCGTCGACCCGGCGGTGAACTCGATCCCCGGCCTGAACGTCGGCGGGATTGCGAGGACGATTAACGCCAGCAACGCGGTCACGCCGCTGATGAGGAATGACCACTTACGTGTGCCGACCAGGTCGAGCGTCGTCATGCACGTGCCCCTTCGGCCGCGGCACTCGGCTCCGGCACAAACCAGTCATGGCGGCGGGAGATCCTCGTCCCTACGAAGAGGTGCAGCAAGATCCGCGTGACGGTGATCGCGGAGAACATCGACACCCCCACACCGACTGCCAGCGTGAACGCGAAGCCCTGCACCAGTGGCGCGTCGAACGTCCCGAGCAGCGGCACCTCAAAGCCGCCCCCAAGGACGTAGAGGATCAGGCATGTGATGAGCGTCGTGACATTGGAGTCGCGGATCGAAGGCCACGCCCGGGAGAAGCCGGCGTCGATCGCGGCGGCGTACGAGCGGCCGGCACGCAATTCTTCCTTCATCCGCTCGAAGATCAGGATGTTCGCGTCCACCGCCATGCCGATCGACAGCACGAACGCACCGATCCCGGCGAGGGTCAGTGTGACGGGGATCAACTTGAACAGCGCAATCGACAGCAGCGTGTACACGACCAGGGCGACCGTGGCGATGATCCCCGGGAATCGGTAGTAGAGGATCATGAACAGCGCCACCAGAAGGAGGCCGATCTCGCCGGCCAGCACAGAGCGGTGGACCGAGTCCTTGCCGAGCGTGGCGTCGACGCTCTGCTCCTGCAGCACCGTCAGTTGCAACGGGAGTGCACCGGCATTCAGCTGGATGACCAGGTCCTGCGCACGTTCCAGTGTGAGCCCGGTGATGCTCCCGCGGTCCGAGATCACGCTCTGCACCACCGGCGCGGACAACTGCTCGTTGTCCAGGAAGATCGCGATCTGCTGGCCGATGCGACGCTCCGTGATCTGACGGAAGATCTCGCCGCCATCTCCCTGGAACTCAAACCCGACGCCCGGGCGGCCGGCCTGGTCGAACTGCACGTACGCGTTCGACTTCAAGTACCGCCCAGTCAGTGCTAGCCGCTGGCCGTCCACATCGCCGGTGGCCTGCTGCCACTCGCCGGCCTCATCGCACAGCCCAACGTCCGCGGCGTTCGCACCGGCGGGCTCGCAGAAGCGCAGTTGCGCCGTCCGCCCCAGCAGCGCCCGTGCGCGCTTCGGCGTCAGCCCCGGCAACTGCACCGCCAGGTTGCGGTCGCCCTGGCGCGAGATCTCGGATTCGGAGACGCCAGACGCGTCCACGCGCTTGCGGAGCACGCGCATGGTGCCCTCGAGCGCGTCGTCCACGTTCCCCTGGAAGTCCTCGGGCACTTCCGCACGCAACAGCAACCGGGTCCCGCCCTGGAGGTCGAGGCCCAGACGTAGTGTGCGCCGCTCGAATGAGCCGATCTCGATGCCCTTCCCGGCGGGCCAGGGGATCCCACCGGGGAGGAACTCCTTCGGGGTGGAGGGCCAGATGAGGTAAAGCGACGCAGCCGCCAGGAGGATGACGAAGGTCACGGGAAGGAAGCGGCGGACGCGACGCATCACAGGTGCTTTCGCTAGTCGAGGTTCTGCCGTGAAGCGTACCCCGGGCTAGCGGCGGCGGCGAGCCGGAGCTGGCGTGACCGGCACAGGCTCCGGTTCCTCGTCGTCGTCCTCGTCGTCGTCCTCGTCCCAGTCGTCCTCGTCGTCGTCGTCTTCCTCGTCGTCGTCTTCGTCCCAGTCGTCCTCCTCGTCGTCCTCGTCCCAGTCGTCCTCGTCGTCGTCCTCGTCCCAGTCGTCCTCGTCGTCGTCATCCTCGTCGTCCCAGTCGTCCTCATCCTCGTCGTCCTCGTCGTCCTCATCCTCGACATCGTCGTCCTTCGTGGGAACTTCGTCCGAGAGACGGCGGCGCGCTTCAGCAGGGCGTTGCGCAAGGACCCCAGTGGGGCCACCCAGGACCGGCAAGTCAGGGAGTTCGATAGCCGGCAGCCGTGCGAGCACCTGCCGAACGAGGTCAAAGACCTCCGTCCGAAGGTGAGGAGGGGGCGTGGGGCGGAGCGTCCTCGGCACGGTGGTATCCCTCTCGCGTGCACTACCAGTGCGGCGAACCTCGCCGCCAGGTGTCATGAACTGGTGGTGGACGCCGGCCCACCTGCGTCAACCGAGGGGACACGTCGAGTGACCGACCCAACGGCGGCCGCAGTCCCGCGGAGCAGCAGCCCCGGCGCGGCCTCCAGCACGATCTCCGTCTCGCGATCCTCCTGCGTATTGATCTCCCGCACGATGGCATAGAAGCCACCGGACGTCAGCACCTCGTCGCCGACCTGCAGGCTGGAGATATCGCTCCGGTGGCGCTTCTGCTGCTGGAGGACCGGCCGGAGGAGGATGAAGTAGAAGGCGCCGATCACGATGAACAGGACGAGGATGTACTGGTCCATCTACGCCTCCTCATCTCCTTCTCGGCCGTCCGGTGTCGCGCGGGGAGCGGTCAGTTTGACCAGGTCCGTCTTCGCGTTCAGCCGGTCAATGTACAGCAGGCCGTTCACATGGTCGGTCTCGTGTTCCAGAGCCTGCGCCAGCGTGTCGCCTTCCGCCTTCACACGCACCTCGCGCCCGTTCTCGTCCAGCGCCTTGACGACGACGGTGAGTGAACGCGTCACCGTGCCCCGATAACCGGGGACCGAAAGACATCCTTCATCCAGACGGCGGTCACCGCTGCGCTTAATCACCTCCGGGTTGATGAGCGCGAACGGCTCCTCATCCGGCATTCCGATGACGACCACCCGCAGGCCGACACCGATCTGAGGTGCGGCGATGCCGACGCCATGCGCGGCGTACATCGACTCCGTCATATCAGCGATCAGGCGACGGATCGAGTCATCGACCCTCGAGACCTTCTTCGCGGGCTTGCGCAGCACCGGGTCGCCTAGGTAGCGGATCGGGCGCACCGTCATCGGCCACGTCTCCCCGTCATCGATCCCGTCTTTCGAACCGTCTCAAGCCCGTGAGACCGCGACGGATTGTAGCGTGCCATCCCCGGCTATCCGTCAACTCTCGCGTATCGGCGCTGGACTGGCCAGTGCCTAATCGAGTGTGAGTGGGTCAACGTCGATCGCCCAACCCGGCGGCAGGGTGTCCAGATCACGCAACAGGTCAGTCGGATCATCGGCGCTGCGGACGATCACCGACCAGCGATACCGTCCTCGCACCCGGGCGACACCTGGCACCAGCGGCCCGATCACCTCCACTCCCGGACGTCCGGCCGCCAACGTGCGCAACTCCTCCGCGAATCGCGCGGCCTCTTCGATGGCATACGTCGCATTGGCGTGTGTGAAGAGCAACCGCACCAGCCGGCGGAACGGCGGGTGGCCATGCTCGTGCCGCCACGCCAGCTCCTCCTGGAAGAACTCGTCACCCCGATACTGCGCCGCCGCGAGGATGGAAGGATGTTCCGGCTGCAGCGTCTGGACGATGACGCGACCGTCCCGCTCCGCACGTCCCGCGCGACCCGCCACCTGCACCAGCATCTGGTATGTGCGTTCCCGAGAGCGGAAGTCCGCCTCTCGCAGCGTGTAGTCGGCGAGTACCACGCCCACCAGTGTCACGAGTGGGAGGTCGAGCCCCTTCGCCACCATCTGCGTCCCCACGAGCACGTCGCCCTCGCGGATGAATTCCTGCAGGATCGCCTCATGCTGCTCCAGCGTTCTTGCCCGGTCCCGGTCCCAGCGCACGACCCGCGCCGTGGGATAGTGCCGTCGTACCTCCTCCTCCACACGCTGCGTGCCGGCACGTACCGGCCGCAGGACAAGCCCACAGCCCGACTCCATACACCTCGGCGGGGCGGATCGCGAGCGGCCGCAGGTGTGACAGATCAGGCGCCCACCCTCGTGCAGGGACATTGCAATGTCGCACGAGGAACACACGGGCGAGTGCCCCTTCGGGCACAGGAGATAGGCCGCCAGGCCCCGCCGATTCAGGAAGAGGACCGCCTGCTCTTCGCGATCCAGCACCTCCCCCAGCGCCTCCACCAGTTGAGGCGAAAACAGATGTGTCGAACCTCGCATGTCGACGATCTCGACCTCGGGCAGGGTCGCCTGGGGCCACAATCGCAGGTGCCCGTCCGTATCGGCCGCCGGGCGCATCCGGCGGGGCAGGTCGAGGCGGGTCAGCTGCCCCTCCTCTGCCGCCAACCAGCGTTCCGCGTCCGGTGTCGCCGACCCCAGGACGAGCGCCGCGCCCGTCCGCCGGGCGAGTTCCAGCGCCACCGTCCGGGCGTCGTACCGCGGCGTCGGATCGTGCTGCTTGTAGGTCCACTCGTGAAACTCGTCGATCACGATGAGGCCCAGGTCCGGCTGGGGCGCGAAGATCGCGCTGCGCGAGCCGATGACCACGTCGTATGCACCGGACGCGATCGCCTGCCATTCGTCGTACGCCTCGCCCAGGCTCAGGCCGGAATGCAGCACGCCTACTTTCCCGGGGAATCGTTCCGCAAACCGCCGCACCGTCTGCGGCGTCAGCGATATCTCCGGCACCAGCACGATTGCGTGACGCCCGCGCGCGACGGTGTGCCGCAAAGCGTCCAGGTAGACCTCCGTCTTGCCAGAACCAGTCACGCCGTTTAGCAGGAACCCCGTACCCTCGAAGGCATCGATCCCCGCGCGGATGGCCGCCGCCGCATCACGCTGCTCCGCAACCAGCTCCACCGGGGGCCGCACGATGACGTCAAGGGTGGCCAGCGGGTCACGGCGGTCGAGCACCTGCTGCACCTCGACCAGCCCCGCCTCGACCAGCCGGTCAACCCCCGCGCGCGCCTCCCGTCCCGCCGTCGCCGCGAGCCCGCGCAGCGGTAACACGGGGTCCTCGCGCGATTCCGCACGGGTTGCCAGCAACTCCAGCGTGGCTACCGCTGCATCCTCGACGGCGCCGCGTGAGAAGCGCCGCAACAGACGGGGGACCTCCCGCGAGTCGATGGCCAACCGGACAGCCTCGACCTCTCGCGCGAGCACCCCGTCCTCGAGCAGCGTCTCGACCGCCGGCGCGCCACGTGCTTCGCGGGCGACCAACTCGAACGGCGTTGGGCCATGCTCCTGCACAAAACGCACCGCCCGCGCGCGCCGGGACGCGCGTCGCCCTTCGATCGCGTCCGCAAACTCCCTGGCCCGGTCCGGCGTGACCCGCAGTCGAACGACCTCCGCGATCCGCGCGTGGCCGCGGGGCCGATCGAGCGAGTAGTGGCGTTCCGCGAGTCCCCGACGCACGAGGAGCGACAGCGCCGGCTCGAACGACCGCGCCGGGACACGCCCTGCCACACGCTCCCGCAACTCGTCCGCGTCTCGCGGCTCGGCGTCGAGCGCTTCGTACACGGCCTGCTGTCGCTCCGAAAGCGCGACCGCCGCGCCGTCACCACGCACGTACGCCGTCCGCGGGCGCTCCCCGGCGCCTGGCGGCAGAAACAGCGCGTGCGCCTCCCATGGAGGGGCGAGGTAGTACCGCTGAAGCCACGCCGCCAGTGCCATCCGCTCCGGGGAGACTCGAGGCGCGCCCTCCACCGGCGCTTCCAGAGGCCGTACCGCCTCCGGGTCATACCCCGGTGTGTCGAACGGCCCCTCCACCACGATCCCCTGGAAGGTCTGCTTCCCGAACGGGACGTGGACCATCTCGCCAGGGGCAATCGCACGCCCGGCCGGAACGGAGTAGGAGAAGGTGAGGTAGGTCGGCCGACCGGAGTTGACGGCCACCTTCACGTAGCGTGGCCGCGCCCGCTGCTGGTCGGTGATCGTGGTGGTCGGCATATCTCGATCCTATCGAGGCCGGGCACACCGGATAACCCGAGCACGAACGAAGGCCGGGCATCGCCCGGCCTGACATCGCATGCGCAGGCGCAGGGGGACTAGCCTCGACGGGCTTCCTTCACGCGAGCGGCGCGGCCGGTCAGGCCGCGCAGGTAGTAGAGCCGGCTGCGGCGGACGTGACCCCGACGGGTCACGGCCAGCGAGTCCAGGCGCGGGCTGTTCATCGGCCAGGTACGTTCGACACCCACGCCCGAAGCGATGCGCCGGACGGTGAAGTTGCCCGCCGGGCCCTCCTTCATCCGGATCACCACACCCTCGAAGGGCTGGAGACGCTCGCGATCACCCTCGACGACGCGGGCCTGCACCCGGACGGTGTCCCCGACGGCGAACTCGGGCAACGCCGCCAGGGCGGGGTTGCGTGGCTGGGTCAGCGTGGCGAGGTCGATCGACATGGCAGTTGTCCTGTGTCCTGAGATTCGGGGCGGCAGCCGAGCCGCGGAGGGTCAGTCTACCCGGCTCGTCTCCGTACCGTCGAGGGCAGACGGCTGGGCCGCCTCCAGAGGCTGGCTGTCCAACCACACCCGTTCCTGGGGGGTCAGACGCGCGAGGGCAAGTAGGTCGGGGCGGCGCAGGCGGGTACGCAGGATCCGGAGACGGCGGCGCCATTTCGCTATCTCGGCATGGTGGCCGGAAAGGAGGATTTCGGGCACCGACCATCCACGGAACTCCGCCGGACGGGTGTACTGGGGATACTCCAGCAACCCTTCGTCAAACGACTCCTCCTCAAGCGAGCCCTCACTGCCGAGGACACCCGGGATCCGGCGCGACACGGCGTCGATCACGACCATCGCCGGAAGTTCCCCGCCAGAGACCACGAAGTCGCCAATCGAGACCTCCATATCCACGGCGTGCTCCAGCACTCGCTCGTCCACCCCCTCGTACCGGCCGCAGATCAGGATCAGCCGAGGATGGCTGGCTAGTTCCTCGACCAGCGCCCGGTCAAGCCGGCGGCCCTGAGGGGACATGAAAATCACCGTTGCGCGGGGCTCCGCCAGCGGCTGCACCGCCTCGATTGCCTCAAACAACGGCCCCGGCCGCATCACCATCCCCGGCCCGCCACCGAACGGTGCGTCGTCCACGGTCCGATGCCGGTCGTGCGTCCAGTCCCGCAGGTCATGCACGTGGACCGAGACCAGCCCCGAGGCCTGCGCCCGCCCCATGATTGACTGATCGAGCGGCCCCGCGAACATTCCGGGGAAGATCGTCAGCACATCGAAGCGGATCTCGCTGACCGCGGTCACGACGGCCCCTGGAGCCGCCCGTGCGTACCAGCGCTCTCCTCCGCGTCGCCTCGCAGCGAGGAGCAGGCATGGTCCAGGATCGGGAGCAGCACCGTCAGATTCTCCCGCGCGCCTCGTTCTGACCCCGGTAGATTCACGATTAGCGTCTGACCTCGCACGCCGCAGACCGCGCGAGACAGCATCGCCGTCGGGACCACCGCCAGACTCGCCGCGCGCATCGCCTCCTCCATGCCGGGGACGCGATAGTCGATCACGGTGAGCGTCGCTTCCGGCGTGCGGTCGCGCGGCGAGAGCCCCGTCCCGCCGGTCGTCACGGCGACGGCGACACCTGCTTCGTCCGCCCACCGGCTGAGCAGCGTCGCAATCTGCTCGGGCTCATCCGGCAAGAGTGCGTGCTCCACTACCTCGAATCCGGCTCCCGCCAGAAGCGCGGACACAGCCGGCCCGGCCGTGTCCACGCGCTGCCCGCGCGAGCCAAGGTCGCTCACGGTCAGTACGGCGGCGCGGTGGCGGATCGGCATCGAGGGCTCCGGGGTGCAACGGGATCGTACAGCCGTCGTTACGGGCGTGCCGAGGGGGAAATCGGACGAAAAGTGGGGAGAAGTGTTGCAAGATGTGGTGCAGAATGGTACCTTCGGTCACGGTGTGGGGAGGAGTGGGGAAACTCAATCCTCTCGTCCGTTCCGAAGGTGACGAGGAGTCACGGTTGTGTACTTCTTCGGCACTTTCGAGCACTCCATCGACGAACGCGGCCGCTTAGCAATCCCCGCCCGCTATCGGTCCGCGTTCGTCGACGGTGGTGTCCTCCGGCCAGGCCCAGAAGGTGGCCTGGAGCTCTACACCAACGCCGGCTTCGACACCCAGTTCTCGACTCGTCTCGCCGAAGCGACCGGAAACAACTCGCCGGACGCCCGTCGCCTTCGGCGCGGTTTTATGTCTGTTGCCTACCCGGTCGAACTCGGCAATCAAGGTCGCATCCTGATTGAGCGCCAGTTGCGAGATTCCGCGATGTTGACAGGAAAAATATTGATCATCGGATGTGGCGATTACCTGGAATTGTGGCATCCTGACCGATGGGCCCAGGAACTTGCCCGCATTGCCGCCCTCCAGGCGGAGGCGGATCGGGAGTAAAGATGTCGTCCGAACGTGCCCCCCAGCACGATCCCCGACACGAACCGGTGATGTTTCACGAGGTCGTGGACGCGCTGGCCGTGCATGCGGGCGGACGGTACGTCGACGCGACCGTCGGCCTCGGCGGACACGCGCGCGTGATCATCGAGGCCGCCCAGCCGGGCGGACGCCTGCTCGGGATCGACCGCGACCCTCAGGCGCTCGCCATTGCCGCCGAACATCTCGCCCCGTTCGGCGACGCCGTCGTGCTCGCCCGCGGGGAATTCACCGAGATCGCGCAGATCTGCGAGGAACGCGGCTTCACCCCGGTGGACGGCATCCTGATCGACGCCGGCGTCTCTTCATTCCAGCTGGACACTCCCGGTCGAGGCTTCTCGTTCCGGCGCGACGAGCTTCTGGACATGCGCATGGATCCGGATGGCCCGGTGACCGCTGCCGACATTGTGAACACCTCCGATGAGGCTGATCTGGCAGCGATCATCTTTGAGTACGGGGAAGAGCGAAGGAGCCGCCGGATTGCCCGCGAGATCGTGGCGCGGCGCCCCTTGCGCACGACGAGCGACCTCGCCCGCGCCGTCGAGGCCGCTGTGGGACGACGGGGGCAGGACCGGATCCACCCGGCCACGCTCACCTTCCAGGCCCTTCGGATCGCGGTAAACAACGAACTCGACCAGCTCGAGACCGCCCTGGAGGCCGCGCACCTGTTGCTGGCGCCGGGCGGGCGGCTCGTCGTGATCTCGTTTCACTCGCTGGAAGACCGCATGGTGAAGCAGTTCATCCGCGAACACACCAGGGATTGCATCTGTCCGCCACGACAACCGGTCTGCACCTGCGACCACCGCGCCACCCTGCGCGACGTCGCGAAAGGCGGCCGCACCGCCTCGGACGATGAGGTCGCGCGGAATCCGCGTGCCCGCTCCGCGCGCCTGCGCGCAGCGGAGCGTCTGGTGGAGGCCGCCTGATGACCTCACTCCCCAACGTCCGCAAGCCGCGTGTCTCCAACCCGGTGTCGCCGATGCGCACCGGTGCCGCCACCGTGATCGCCCGGCCGGGCGGCGTCATCCGTCAGTTGCCGGAGGGCTGGGGTGTCGTCCGCCAGCGCATCTCCCGCACGATGCTGGCCGGACTCGCACTGTTGACGGTCGCGGGGGTCGGCATCTTCCAGGTCCTGCAGACCTCAAATGTGGCCAGTACCGGGTATGAGGTGCGACGGCTGGAAGGCGAACGGACAGACCTCGACGCGGAGATCCGCCTGCTCGAGGCGCAACTGGCCTCCAGCGCCAACCTCGAATACCTGCGCAAGACAGCGTCCGAACGCCTGGGTATGACACCCGCCGCCAACCGGCTGCGGATCAGCGTGGACACCCCGGCGCCCGACGTCGTGCCGCTGCCGCGTCGCTATGTCCCCGTCGTCGAAGAGCAACCCGCGCCGGAGCGGTCATGGTGGGACACCTTCGTCGATGCGATCCCCGGGCGACGTTAGGACGCATTCGCTCACGCGCGGTCCCCGCGTGATAGCAGGAAGGATGAACCCGGCATGAACACCGGTCGGGGACACAACCTCACCTGGCGTCACCGCGGCATCGCGCTGCTGGTCTTCCTCATGTTCGCAGCCGCGATCGTCCGACTCTACACGGTTCAGATCAGGGACCATGAGAAATTCGTGAGGGAGGCGGCGATCACCCGTCAGGGCGCAGTGAACATCCCCGCGCCGCGGGGGGCCGTGCTGGACGCCACCGGTTATCCCCTCGCGACCTCCATCGACACCTGGGACGTCTATATCGACCGCGTGCAGTGGGGGTATCAACCGGCGGCCGCCCGTGAAGCGGCCCAGGCACTCGGCGCGTTCTTTGGCCTGAACCCGGACGACCTCCTCCGGCTGGGCATGGAGGCACGAGGCGGCGATGTCCTCGTCCAGCGCCAGATGGACTACGCGCGCGGACTCTCACTCCGCACCGCTGACCTGTACGGCGTCCGCCTCGAACCCAGCCAGGTCCGCGTGTACCCGGAAGGAGACATCGCGGGGCAGCTCCTTGGCTTCGTGGGACGCGACGGCAAGGGCCTCTGGGGCGTGGAGGCGGACTTCGACCACTATCTCCGAGGCAAGGACGGGATCCTTTCCACGGAGCGGGACGCGCTCGGCCGCCCGATCGCCTTCAGCGCGCGGCACGAGCGGGCGGCCGTGGGCGGCGGCGAGGTACAGCTCACGATCGACCGATTTGTGCAGGCGATTGCCGAACGCGCACTCGAAGACGCGATGAAGAAGTACCACGCGCGCAGCGGCCAGATCATCTTGATGGATCCGCATACCGGCGCGGTCCTCGCCATGGCATCCCGACCCTCGATCCGGCTGGGCGCCGTCAATCTGGACGACCCCAAACTGCCGGAGCTCGTCCGCGGCCGCCCGATCACGGACCTGTACGAGCCGGGCTCCGTGATGAAGATCCTGACCACCGCCATGGCGATCGACCAGGATCTCGTCACGCCAGACTCGACGTACAACGACACCGGGTCCGTGGAGGTCAGCAAGTACCGCATCCTGAACTGGGACTTCTCTGCGAACGGCACGACCACCGTGCGCAAGTACCTGCAGAAGTCATTGAACACGGGCTCCGTCTGGCTCGGGCAGAAGATCGGGCCGGACAGGTTCTACGACTACGTGAAGGCATTCGGCCTCGGTGAATCGACCCACGTCGGCCTCTCCGGCGAAGCCGAGGGTACCTACCGGACGCCCAACGACCCGAACTGGTACGCGGTCGACCTTGCGACGAACTCGTACGGACAGGGTCTCGCCACGACGCCGCTCGCGATGCTCACGGCGGTGAATTCCATGGCGAACAAGGGCATGTTGATGCGGCCATACGTGGTCTCCAAGATCGTGACCGAAAGCGACGTCCGTACGTTCGAGCCGGTGCGGGTGCGCCAGGTTGTTTCGCCGCAGGCCGCGGACACAATGATGGGCCTGCTGCATGACGTGGTGGACGGGGTGGAGTTTCACGGCGCACAGGTACCGGGTTACCAGGTCGCGGGGAAGACCGGCACGACCCTCCTCTCCATCCCAACCGGATACGACCTGGACTCCACCATCGCGTCCTTCGCCGGCTTCATCCCCGCGCAGGATCCGAAGGTCTCGGTGCTCATCAAGATCGACCAGCCGGCGGGCGGCCTGAACCTGGGCGGCCAGGTGGCCGCACCCGTCTTCGCGACCGTCGCCGAACAGGTGATGAAGTACTACGCGATCGCTCCCGCGGCCCCTCAGAAAAACTTGGTGCGGGCGCCATGAACACCCCGGCGCTGGACGCGGCCTTCGTCGCCCGGGCCCTCGGCACGCGCCTGCGCGCGCTCGAAGGCTCAGCCACGATCGAGTTCACACGAGCCGTGGTGGACTCACGCGAGGTACGCCCGGGCGACCTGTTCGTCGCGCTGCCGGGGGAGCGCACGGACGGGCATGATTTCGCGGCTGCCGCTGTGCGCGCGGGCGCCGCGGGGTGCCTGCTCTCACACCCCGTCGAGGGTGTGGGCGGTGTCGCCTCGTTCGTGGTGGACGACACGCTCGCTGCGCTCCAAGAACTCGGTGCGGCATGGCGGGCGATGCTACCGGTGCGCGTCACCGGCATCACCGGGAGCGTCGGGAAGACCACCACGAAATGGATCACCGCCGCCGTCCTGGCCGCGCGGTACCGCGTCCAGGCGAACCCCCTCAACTACAACAACGAGGTGTCCGTCCCGCTCTGTCTGTTGGAACTCCGGCCCGAGACGGAGCGCACCGTGATCGAGATGGGGATGTACACAAGGGGGGAGATCGCCCTCCTCTGCCGGTGGGCGCGTCCGCACACCGGCGTCGTCCTGAACGTGGGCCCCGTCCACCTCGAACGCGCCGGAAGCATCGAGACGATCACTCAGGCCAAGCGCGAACTGCCGGAGGTGCTCCCCCCGGACGGTGTCGCCGTCCTGAACGCTGACGACGAGCGCGTACGGTCGATGGCGCCCCATACGCGAGCGAGGGTCCTCTGGTTTGGCACCGCTGGCGACGCCGAGGTCCGGGGTTACGACCTGATCTCGCAAGGGCTCGACGGATTCGACTGCACCATGACGCATGCCGGCGCGTCCCGTCGGGTGCGTGTCCCGCTCGCGGGCGCGCATCTGCTCTCCAACGCGCTCGCCGCGGCCGCCGTCGGCCTTTCGGACGGCATGAGTCTGGACGATGTCTGTGAGGCGCTGACACGGATGGACGTGCCTTCCCGAATCCGCGTGGTCACCCTGCGCGACGGCATTCGCCTCTTCGACGACACATACAACGCGCAGCCGGCCTCGATGCGCGCCGCGCTTGACCTCCTTGCGGAGACCCCGGGCCGGCATCTCGCGCTGCTCGGCGACATGCGCGAACTCGGCCCGGCGTCTCGCGCCGAGCACCGGTTGGCCGGGGAACACGCCGGGCGCGTGGCCACCCTCGTCCTGACGACGGGCGAAGAAGCGCGTGTTCTGGGCGAAGCCGCCGAAAGCGCCGGTGCGAGGACGCGCCACTGTGCGGACCGCGAGGACGCTACAGCTGCCCTGCTCGCGGAACTCCAGCCCGGCGATGTCGTCCTAGTGAAGGGTTCTCACGCGCTTGGCCTCGAACATGTCGTAGCCGCGCTGGAAGCCGCCCTCGGCCGTCCCGAAGGAGATGCCGCGTGATCGAAGCCCTCCTCTCCGGTACGGGCGCGTTCCTGCTGGCGCTCCTCCTCGGGCGCCCGACGGTCGCCTGGCTGCGCGCGAAGAAGGTCGGGAAGTCAATCTCGGTCGACCAACCGTCCACCCACATGGTGAAGGCCGGCACTCCCACGATGGGAGGGGGTTTCATCTGGGGCTCCGTCGCCATTGCCACCCTCACCACGAACTTGTTCGAGTGGCAGGACGGCTCCCTCGTCCTGGAGCGGCGTTCGATGTTGCTACCGCTCCTGGCGGTGATCGCGATGCTCGCCGTCGGCGTCGTCGACGACCTCGGCTCACTGGTCGGGGGCGCGCGACGCGGGCTGTCATGGCGGCTGAAGTTCGTGCTGATCGCGATCCTCGCGGTCGCGGTGTCAGCCACGATGTACTGGGGCCTGGACGCTCAGAGTGTGAACGTCCCCTGGGCGGGACAGTACGAACTTGGTTATGTCTACTTGGGAATTGCCTTCTTGGTCGTCTTCGGGACGACCACCTCGGTCGCGATCACGGATGGGCTGGACGGGCTGCTGGCCGGGCTCGCAGCATTCGCCTTCGGGGCGTACGCGGTCATTGCCTTCGCGCAGGGCCAGGAATTCCTTGCCGTCTTCTGTCTGAGCGTGGTTGGGTCGCTGCTTGGGTTCCTCTGGTACAACGCGCATCCCGCCCTGGTCTTCATGGGCGACACGGGGGCGCTCCCCCTCGGAGCGGCGTTGGGGGTCGTGGCCCTGATGACGGGGCACTGGCTGCTGTTGCCGGTCATCGGCCTGGTGTTCGTGGCCGAGGCTCTGTCGGACATCCTCCAGATTGGCTACTACAAGCTCACCGGCGGCCAGCGGCTGTTCCGAAAGACCCCCCTCCACCACCACCTGGAATTGATCGGCTGGTCCGAACCCCAGGTCGTGATGCGCCTCTACCTGTTCGGAATGGCAGCGGCGATGGTCGGTATCGCGCTGGCGTTGTCTATCTAATGGGCGCGCCAGCCGTCTCTGGCTGGCCGGTCAGATACGGGCTGTGGTATACCGTGTGGATAACAACGGCTTACCCGCTATGACAGATATGCCAAATAAGCAGAATCTGCGAGGTGCGCGTGTCACGGTCATCGGCCTCGGCATCGAGGGGATCGACCTTGTGCGATTCCTCGCGGCCGAGGGCGCGCGGGTGACCGTGTCCGACATGCGGACGGCGGACCAGTTGCAGGACGCGCTGAACGCCATCGCGGATTGCGACGCGACCCCCTCGCTGGGGGTCAACCGGCTGGAGGACGTGATCGAGGCTGACGCGGTCTTCGTCTCACAGGGTGTGCCGTCCACGCTCCCCGCGCTCATCGCAGCGCACGAGCGCGGTATCCCGCTGTCCTCGATGCTCCAGTTGTTCCTCGAACGGTGCCCCGCGCCGGTCACCGGAATCACTGGTTCATCCGGCAAGACGACGACGACTTCTCTCACGGGAGCGATGCTGAACGCCTCCGGCCAGGACTACGTCGTCGGCGGCAATATCGGCGTAGGCCTGCTCTCGCTGCTCCCGGAGATCACGCCGACCACACGGGTGGTCGCGGAGATGTCGCACTCCCAGCTGGAGCGTGCGCGGAGCAGCCCACACGTCGCCTGCGTCACCAACGTCACCCCGAACCACCTCGACCGGTATTCCTGGGAGGGATACATCGAGTTAAAGCGGAACATCGTCCGCCACCAGACCTCAGACGACATCGCGGTGCTCAACTACGACAACGAAATCTCGCGTTCGTTTGCCGCGAGCACTCCGGCGCGTGTCCTGCACACGTCCCGCTTCGAGGCGATCCCCGGCGACGGCGCGGTGCTGGACAACGGCGTCCTCGTGCGCGTCCTCGACGGCGCGCGCGAGACCGTCGTCCCGCGCTCTGAAGTCGCACTCCGCGGCGAGCACAACGTGGAGAACCTGTTGCTCGCGACGGCCGTCGCATCGCAGATCGGGTGCTCCGCCGCCAACTGCGCCGACACGGCGCGTACGTTCACCGGAGTCCTCCACCGCCTGGAGCCCGTGGCTACGGTGGGGGGCGTGCTCTGGGTGAATGACTCGATCGCCACCACTCCGGAGCGGACACTCGCCGGGCTCCGCGCATACACGGAGCCGCTCGTACTCCTCGTCGGCGGACGCGACAAGTACCTGCCCAACCGGGAGATGGCAGCAGGGGCCGTACGCCGCTGCCGCGCAGTCATCGCGTTTGGCGAGTCCGGCGACCTGTACGCGGACGCCGTCCGCGAGGCCGCCCGCGAGGCCAGCGTCGACATCCCGATCAGGCGCGTCGAACAGGTCGAGGACGCGGTGACCGCCGCGCATTCGCTCGCGCGCGCCGGGGACGTGGTCCTGTTTTCGCCTGCGGGCACCTCGTTCGACCGATATCGCAATTTCGAGGAGCGCGGCGAAGCGTTCCGTGTGGCGGTGCGTGCCCTCGCGCAGGCGGGGGGCCGCTGATGGCCATGCGCCGCACCGCCCGCCGCGAGGATCGGCCGTCCCACGCACCGGACTACCTTCTGCTGACCGTCGTCCTCTTGCTCTCGGTGATCGGCATCATCGCCGTCTATTCCGCCTCGTACGCGCTGGGCGAACGGCAGTTCAACGACCCGAACTTCTTCGTGAAGCGCCAGGCGATTTTCATGGTGGCCGGACTGTTGATCATGGCCGTGACCATGCGTCTCCCGTACCACGCGCTGATGCGCCTGAGTCCGCTCGTCATGCTCGCCGCGGTCGCCGGGCTGGCGCTCGTCCTGGTGCCGGGCATCGGGTACGAGCAGAACGGCGCGCGGTCGTGGATCCGCATTGGCGGCATCCCGCCGCTGCAGCCCTCGGAGTTCGCGAAGTTCGGCGTCATCGTCTACCTCGCCGCGTGGCTCACGGCGAAGGGCGACCAGTTGAGGGACTTCTCGCTCGGAGTCGTCCCCTTCGTGGCGATGGTTGGATTCGTGGTTGCCCTGATCATGCTGGAGGGCGACCTGGGCACAACGATCGTGGTGGGCGCGATCACCGGAACGCTGTTCTTCATCGCGGGCGCCCGCCTGACGCACACCCTCACGCTCGCGACGAGCGCCGTGCTGGCGGCAGGCGTGCTGCTGGCGACGGGCGACCAGTACCGGATGGACCGCCTGACCTCGTTCCTGCACGCGGAGAACGACCCGCAGGGCACCGGATTCCACACCCTGCAACTGCTGGTCGCCTTCGGCTCGGGCGGCATCGACGGGTTGGGGCTCGGCGTCTCCCGGCAGAAGTTCTTCTACGTCCCGGGCGCGCACACGGACGGCGTGCTGGCAATCATCGGCGAGGAACTGGGCTTCATTGGCACCTGCATGGTGATCGGCCTCTTCATGCTGCTGCTGGCGCGCGGCTGGATGATCGTGAAGCGCGCGGATGGCCAGTTCGGCTCGCTGATGGCGGCCGGAATTCTGGCGTGGATCGCCTTCCAGGCGCTGATCAACATCGGCGGCGTGACCCGGCTCATGCCGCTCACCGGCATCCCGCTCCCGTTCGTCTCGTACGGCGGCACCGCGCTGCTCGCGATCTTCGCCGCCACGGGCGTGCTGCTCTCGATCAGCCGGTACACTGTGGAGCCCGCTCCGGCCCGCACGCCAGTTGCCGCCTCGCGCCGGGCGACGCCCTCCCCGGGGGGTGCACGATGAAGAAGTTTGGCCTCGCGGGCGGAGGCACGGGCGGACACGCCTATCCGGCGATCGCGGTCGCCGAGGCGCTGCGCGCCGGCGCGCACGCGGACACCACCGAGGTCGTGTACTACGGCACCCGCAACGGTCCGGAGCGCCGGGCCGCTGGCGATGCCTCGATCCCGTATCGCGTGGTCCCCGCGAGCCAGGTGCGCGGGCGCTCCCCGATCCGAGTGACGACCGGGCTCTGGCACCTGTGGCGGGGCACTCGCGTTGCCGCTGCCCTGTTACGCGAGGACCGTCCAGACGCCGTCTTCGCGACCGGCGGGTACGCAGCAGCACCGATCGGTCGTGCCTGCCGCGCCGAGGGCGTCCCCCTCGTCGTCTTCATCCCGGACGCCTACCCCGGCTGGGCCGTGCGGTTCCTCGCGCGGTACGCGACGAAGGTCGCGTGCGCGGTCGAGGCGGCTGTACCCCATCTGCCACAGGACAAGACGGTCGTGACGGGATACCCGGTGCGCCGCCAGTTCCTGGACGCGACACGCGAGGAGGGGATCCAGCGCTTCGGCCTCGACCCTTCGCTCCAGACCGTGCTGATCGCCGGCGGGTCGCTCGGGGCACACACGATCAACCTCTCGGTCGCGGAGTCGATTCGCACGCTGCTCGACCGGGCGCAGTTGCTCCATATCTGCGGACGCGACGAGGAACACTGGCTGGCGCGCGAGCGCGAGAAGCTCCCGGAGTGGCTGCGCGCTCGCTATCACCTCATCGCCTACACAGACGAGATGGCCTACGCGATGGCCGCCTCCGACCTGGCCGTGACTCGGGCGGGTGCATCGACACTCGGCGAGTTGCCAATGGCGGGGCTGCCGGCCGTGGTGATCCCCGGCGCCTTCTCGGACCAGCACTACAACGCCGACTACCTCTCGGACCGCGGAGCAGCCACGACGCTCCCGCACTCGGAGGTGGAGCGCCTCGGGCCGCTCGTCATCGAGTTGCTGGACGACGAAGCGCGACGCGAGACGATGGCGACGGCGATGCGCGCGCTGGCGCGCCCGGACGCCACCGAACGGCTGGCCACGCTTCTGCGGGAGGTGGCCGCATGATCGGCATGAAGCCACGCCAGCAGCCGCGCAAAGGCCATGAGGTGATCCCGGCCCGCGTCCACCTCGTGGGCGCCGGGGGGATCCACATGTCCGCGATCGGCCAGATCCTCCGCCACCGCGGCGTGCAGGTGACCGGCTCCGACCTCACGTTGTCAGAGCACACGCGCAGGCTGGAGGCGCTGGGCGCGCATGTCTACACCGGCCACGCCGCGTCGCAGATCGGCGACGCCCTGCTCGTGGTGACGACAGCTGCCGCGAAACCAGACAACCCGGAACTCGTGGAGGCCCGCGCACGAGGTGTCCCGGTCATCCTCCGCGCCGAGATGGTGCAGCGGCTGATCGCGGACCGAGACGTCCTCGCGGTCGCGGGGACGCACGGCAAGACCACGACCTCGTCGATGCTGACGCTGATGTGCGTGCGCGGCGACCTGGACCCGCTCGTGCTCCTCGGCGGCGATGCGCGTGACCTGGACGACGCGAACTGCCGCGACGGCGACGGGCGCGTCGCCGTGGTCGAAGCGGACGAGTACGCCGAGGCGTTCCTGCAGTACGACCCGCGCATTGCCGTGATCACCAACATCGAGGTCGACCACCTCGACTATTACGTGACGGCGGAACGGTACCGCGAGGCGTTCGAGCGGTTCGTTGCACGGGTGCGCAAGGACGGGACGCTGATCGTCTGCGCGGACGCGCCCTGGGCGCTGGAACTCGGACTCGCCCGACGTGCCGCTGGCGCGCACGTCGAGCGCTACGGCCTCGACACCGACGACGCCGAGTGGCGCGGCACGCGGGTGCGCGGGAACGACCGTGGCGGCCTGGACTGCACGGTGAGCCTGAACGGCACTGAGCTCGGCCGGCTCTCGATCAGCATCCCCGGACGGCACAACCTGCTGAACGCCCTTGGCGCGCTGGCCGCGGCGATGCGCGCCGGCGTCGACTTCCACCGGGCAACCGCGGCGGCCGCCGCCTTCACGGGTGCGCGCCGGCGGTTCGAAGTGAAGGGTGAGGTCTTCCTCGACGGCGGCCCCGTCACGGTGGTGGACGACTACGCGCACCATCCGACCGAGGTGCGCGCAACGGTGCTTGCTGCCCGCCAGCGCTTCGCCGGGCGGCGACTGGTCGGCTGCTTCCAGCCGCACACCTACACCCGCACCGTCTACCTGCTGGACGAGTTCAGGACCTGCTTCGAGGGCCTTGACGCGCTGTACATCCTCCGCACCTACGCCGCGCGCGAGGACCCGGACCGCGGAATGGATGCGCTGGCGCTCGCCTCCCAGATCGCGAAGCCCGCGCCGATCACTCTCGATTCCTTCGAGGAGGCGGCGACGCGCGTGGCTGCCGACCTGCGGCCGGGCGATGTCTTCATCACGCTGGGCGCCGGCGACGTGACCGACCTCGGCCCGATAGTCCTCGGCGCATTGGAGGCCCGGCGATGACCGCGACCACCCTCCAGCGGCTGGCAGTGATCTTCGGCGGCCGCTCCGCGGAGCACGAGGTTTCCGTGGTCTCCGCGCGCGGCGTGATGCGGGAGGCCGACCCGGCGCGCTTCGAAGTGGTGCCATTCGGCATCACCCGCGGGGGCGCGTGGCTCACGCCGGAAGAAACGCGCCTGCGCCTTGCGCGCGTCGAAGCCGGCGAGCGGCGCGACCTCGGCGACGAACCCGGTGAAGGCGTCTTCGCCTACCCGGAGGTCGTGGCCGCGCTGCGCACGATCGACATCGCGTTCCCGATCGTGCATGGCACGTTCGGCGAGGACGGCACGATGCAGGGGTTGCTGGAGATGGCGGAGTTGCCGTACGTCGGCCCCGGCGTCGCTGCTTCCGCCACCGGAATGGACAAAGAGCTGATGCGCGCGGTCTTCGCCGCGAACGGCATCCCGCAGGCTCGCTACATCGTGCTCCGCGACGCCGAGACACGCGACGCAGGCCCGGAGACCACGCGCCGGATCGAGCGCGAGATCGGCTTCCCCTGCTTCGTGAAGCCGGCGAACGGCGGCTCCTCCGTCGGTGTGAGTAAGGCGCGTTCGCGCGAGGACTTCGAGGGGGCACTCGCGGAGGCCGCGCGCTTCGACCGCAAGATCCTGGTGGAGGCGGCGCTGACCGGGCGCGAGGTGGAATGCGCCGTCCTCGGCAACCGCGACCCGCAACCATCACCCCTCGGCGAGATCCGCCCGAGCACGGAGTTCTACGACTACACCGCGAAGTACCTCGACGATTCCGCGGCGTTGGTCGTGCCGGCCGAGGTGGACGCACCGACGACCGCCCGCGTGCAGGATCTGGCGGTGCGTGCCTACCGCGCACTCGACTGCGCCGGGCTTTCCCGCATCGATTTCTTCGTGGAACCGACGGGCGACGTGAAGTGCATCGAGGTGAACACGCTGCCCGGGTTCACGCCGATCTCGATGTACCCGCGCCTCTGGCAGGAAGCAGGCATCTCCTACCGCGATCTCATCTCGCGCCTGGTCGACCTCGGCATCGAACGGTTCGAGGAGGTGCGTGCCCGTGCGTGACCTCTTCCGGAACCTGCAATGGCCAGGCCGTCGTCCGTCCCGCCGCCCGGCGGCGCGCCGTTCCTCGCTGGGCGAGGCGCGCTACGGCGTCGCCCCCCGCCGGTTCGAGGCTTCTCGCGCCGAAACGCCTCGGCCGCGCGCCCAGCGCCCGCCGGTCTCGCGACGGGCGTTCGGCCTCATCGTCGGGGCGGTGGCCAGCGTGTCTCTGGTCAGCGCCGGCGGATGGTGGCTGCTCTCCAGCGACACGATCCGCGTCCAGCAGGTGCGGGTAACCGGTGCGGAAGTCGCCTCCGTGGAGGAAGTGACGAAGGCGGCGGGCCTCACGGGTCATTCGATGGTGCGGCTGGACGCGAAGCGAGCTGGCGACGCGGTGCGGGCCCTGCCGTCCGTGAAGGACGTGCGGATCACCCGCGACTGGTTCCACACGGTGAAGGTGGACGTGACGGAACACCAGGCCTTCGGCTACTGGCAGTCTGGCGCGCAGCGCATCGTGGTGGACGAAGAGGGTCGCGCCCTGCAGGCATCGCGCCCGGCGCCGCACACCGCACCGACGATCGTGGAGCTGGGTGCTGATGTCTCGAAGGGCGCCGAGGCCGATGTGGACACGGTGCGGCTGGTGGCCCGCCTGCTCCGCGACGGCACGTTCGAGCGCATCGGCAAGCAGCCGAAGGCATACCTGTTCAGGGCGGACCGGGGCCTCACGGTGATCGCGGGCGGGCATCCGGACGTGATCTTCGGCGACTCCTCCAACTACGACTTCAAGGTGCAGTCCTGGATCGCCCTCGCTGACCGGCTCAAGCAAGAGCCGCCGAAGGAGACGGTGCAGGAGATTGACCTCCGCTTCGGGCGGAACATTGTGTTGCGTGCCCCCGCACCCCCGACCGCCACACCCGGTCAGGGACGCGCCACGCCCACAGGTACGCCCGTCACCCCCACCGCGACGCCGGGGCCGGGAACCCCGACTCCCGCGGGCGGAACCGCGCGACCGGCCTCAACGCCGGCCGCGGGGGGGAGTCCAGCCCTGGGCGGGGCGCCGACCGTGGGAGGCCGCTAATGGGCAGCCACAGCATCGCCGCCATCGATGTGGGGACCACCAAGGTCTGCACGATCGTTGCGGAAGTCACACCGCAGGGAGAGTTGCGGATTCTGGGCGTCGGCGTCGGGCCGTCCGCCGGACTCGACAAGGGGGCGGTGAACAACATTCAGGCCGCCATCGAGGCGATCGCCTCGTCTGTCGAACGGGCGGAACGGGCGAGCGGGGCGAAGATCCTCTCTGCCCACGTCGGTGTCGCCGGCCCGCATATCTCGTCGATGAACTCGCGCGGGATCGTCGCGATCACGGATCCCCGTCGCCCGATCGGCGACGGGGACGTGCACCGTGCCCTCGAAAGCGCGCGGATCGTGAACGTCCCGAACAACCGTGAGGTGATCCACGTCGTCCCGCGCTACTACGTGGTGGACGGCCAGGATCATGTCATCGACCCCACCGGGATGTTCGGCTCCCGGCTGGACGTGGAGACGCACGTCGTCACCTCCAGCGCGGGTGCGCTGAACAACCTCGTGCAGTGCGTGGAGGGTGCCGGCGTCCGGGTGGAGTCACTCATCCTCGAGCCGCTGGCGAGCGCCGAGGCGGTCCTGACGGACGAGGAGATGCGCCAGGGTGTGGCGTTGATCGACATCGGCGGCGGCACGACGGACATCGCGGTCTTCGTCGATGGAGCGGTCACGCACACGGCGGTGCTGCCCATCGGGGGCGTCCACATGACGCGTGACCTTGTGGTGGCGCTGCGCGTCCCCCAGCCGTCGGCGGAGCAGGCGAAGAAGCGGTTCGGCCATGTCATCCCCTCGTTCATCGAGGAGGAGGAGCAGGTCGAGCTGGAGGCGTTCGGCTCGGACGGCAACAAGTACGCCTCGCGCCGTTTCATGGCGCAGGTGCTCCAGGCCCGCACCGAGGAGTTGCTGGAGCTCGCGCTGGCGGAGATCAAGCGGGGCACCGACCCGGAGATGCTCTCCGCCGGTGTCGTCCTTGCGGGCGGGGCTTCCGGCCTCGGGGGCATCGACATGCTGGCGAGCGACGTACTGGGGCTGCCCGCGCGAATCGGTCGCCCGCGTCACCTGGCCGGGCTCTCGGACATCCTGGACGACCCCGCCTACGCCACGAGCGTCGGGCTCCTGAAGTGGGCCCTCAAAGAGCAAGAGATCATGTTCCGCTCGTCGCCGGTCCCCGTACCGGCGCTGGGCGGTGTGATGAAGCGGTTGGCGCACCTGATGCGTCTCATTCTGCCGCAGTAGGCGGCAGGGACGCAGGCGAGGAGCATGGCGATGTCGAACAGCAACGAACCACAGGCGATGGGCGCTGGCACGCTCTTCGACTACTTGGCCGCCGCCCGACGGGCATCCCAGGACGCGCCGTCCGACGGCCCCGGACAGTACGAGGCGTTCGCGGCCCCGGTGATCGGCGCACCGGCATCCTCATCCGAGGCCTCCGCCCCGACTCCTGCCGCAGAGCCTTCCGCGCGCAACCTCGACCTCACCGTTGAGCCGCCGCGGCCGGACACGCGTTCCGAGTTCGACACCCCGTCCTGGTCCCGCGGGGCACACCGTCCCGCGGTGGTGGACGAGTCGACCGAGCCGCCCCCACCGCCGATGGCGGTCAGCGCGCCTCCCGTCCCGATCGCGCCGATCGTCATCGCCCAGCCCTCGGCTGAGGCGATGACAGAGAAGCCGAAGGCAGAGCACGCACCGCGGCCCCACCCGCACCCCCGCCCGCGAGAGACGCAGGCATCCATCCCGGAGGAAACCAGCAGCACGACGGCATCCGAGCGGAGCACTCCTCCCTCGGCCGGCCCGACGGCTGGGAAAGGCAAGGCCGTGAAGTCGAACAGTCAGGAGCGAAACATGAAAAGCGTGGACGGCCTGCCCCCGATCAAGGTGGTGGGCGTGGGCGGCGGCGGCAGCAACGCCGTGAACCGCATGATCAGCGCCCGGCTGCCGGGCGTGCAGTACGTCGCCATGAACACCGACATGCAGGCGCTGGAGCACTGCGAGGCAGAGGTCCGCGTGCGCATCGGCGACCGCCTCACCCGCGGCCTGGGCGCCGGCGCTGACCCGCTGCGCGGCCAGCGATCGGCGGAGGAGTCGCGCGAGGGCATCGCGGAGGCGCTGGCCGGGGCGGAGATGGTCTTCGTCACCGCCTGCCTCGGCGGCGGCACCGGCACCGGCGCCGCCCCTGTGGTGGCGGAGGTCGCCCGCGAGATGGGCGCACTCACCATCGGCGTGGTCACCAAGCCGTTCTCCTTCGAGGGCGCCAAGCGCCGCCAGCAGGCGGAGGAGGGCGTCCGCGACCTTGAGGGGAAGGTGGACACGCTGATCGTGATCCACAACGACCGCCTCCTCCAGATGGGGGACGACAAGATCTCCATCACCGAGGCGTTCGCGATGGCGGACGACGTACTGCGCCAGGGCATCCAGGGGATCAGCGAACTGATCACCACCCCCGGCCTGGTCAACCTGGACTTCGCGGACGTCCGCAAGATCATGACGGACGCCGGCCCCGCCCTGATGGCGATCGGCTCCGGCCGAGGCGAGAACCGCGCCACGGACGCCGCCCGCCAGGCGATCTCCAGCCCGCTCCTGGAGGTGGACATCACCGGCGCCCGCGGCGTCCTGTTCAACGTCACTGGCCCCCGCGACCTCGGCCTGCGCGAGCTCGACGCTGCCGCACGGGTGATCGCCAGCGTGGTCGACCCGGAGGCGGAGATCATCTTCGGCACCAGCCTGGACGACTCCCTCAAGGACGAGGTGCGCATCACCGTCATCGCCACCGGCTTCTCCGGGGTGAAGAAGATGCCGCTGCGCCACCTGCTGGACGAACAGCCCGAGCCGATCAAGCTGGGCCAGATCCGTCCTGACCCGACGGCCTCGGACGCGCTCACCGAGTCCGACCTGCCAACGTTCCTGCGCCGCTCCTTCCCCACCCGGTAGGGCGCGCTTTCACGGCATCGAGGAAGGGCGGCCGTTTGGCCGCCCTTCTGTTTCTCCGCGTTTCACACGCTCCGGCGTCGAGGCGTTTCACGTGCGGGCAACGCGAACGAATTTGACACGCCTCGGCACTCGGTCAACTTCCGCCCACAGCGTTGGGGACAACTTCGGTGCAAGCGTGTGGATGCGCCCGGTTGTCGCCGTGGCCTCTACCGCGCATAGTCCAACATCCGGGGGTGCTCCCTCCCCCTCCACTTGAGTCCCTCTCCCCCGAGGAACATGAGCACACACCTATGAAGTGCCCGTTTTGTGGCCATGCCTCGACGAAAGTCATCGACTCCCGCGCCGTCGAGGCGGGCATCCGCCGTCGCCGCCGCTGCGAGTCCTGCGGCGAGCGGTTCAGCACGCAGGAGCAGATGCAGCGCGCCATCGTGATGGTGGTGAAGAAGGACGGCCGCCGCGAGGAATTCTCGCGCGAGAAACTGCTCTCCGGCCTTCGCATTGCCGCTCGCAAGCGCCCGCTCCCCACCGGAGCGGTCGAGGCGATCGTCGAGGACATCGAGCAGCGGCTCGCCGGCAGCAGCCGGCCCGAGGTGCCCAGCCGCGTCATCGGCGAGATGGCGATCACCCGGCTGAAGCGGCTGGACCCGATCGCCTACATCCGCTTCGCCTCCGTCTACCACCAGTTCGTCTCGCTGGACGAGATGCTGGAGGAACTCAACCGCATCGCGCGCTCGCCCATCGGCCTCGACCCGGAGCAGGCGCGGCTGTTCGAGGATGACCTGGATGCCATCGCCCGCGGGGAGGCGCCGTCCGTCCCGCTCGACGAGGACGACCTCGAACCGATCTCGCTGGACGCCCACCGCGCCGCGGCGCCGTCTCGCTAACCCTCGCACTCGCTCACCTGCAGTGACGCCCGGCCTCACCAGCCGGGCGTCGTTGTCGGCGTGTCTGACGATCCCATCGCCACCACGTTCCCGGCATCGACACGCCTCCGCCCCACACCGCCGTACCATCAGGCATGCACCGCCCTTGATCGCGCGATATAGAACCGATGTTCTATACTCCATGCCCCGAGTGAAAGGGATCCCTCGATGGTCGTCGCGGGACTAAGGACATCGCCGGTCGCGCTCTCCGAGAACGCGCGCGTCGTGCTGGAGAAGCGCTACCTGCTGCGCGACGCCGAGGGCCGTCTCGCCGAGACGCCCGAGGGGATGCTCGCGCGGGTCGCCCTCGCGATCGCGGCGGCGGAGCCGGAGGCGGAGCGTGGCGCGTGGGCGCAGCGCTACTACGACGCGATGGCGGCGCGCCGCTTCCTGCCCAACTCCCCCACCCTGATGAACGCCGGCACCGGCCGCGGCACCCTCGCCGCCTGCTTCGTCCTGCCCGTCGAGGACACCCTCGAGTCGATCATGGCGACGGCGACCGCGGCGGCGATGGTGCAGAAGTACGGCGGCGGCACCGGCTTCTCCTTCTCCCGCCTGCGCGGCGTCGGCGAGCCGATCGCCACCACCCACGGCGCCGCCTGCGGGCCCGTCTCCGTCCTCGTCCACTACGACGACGTGTCGAGGTTGGTCACGCAGGGCGGGAAGCGCGACGGCGCGAACATGGGCGTGCTGCGCGCCGACCACCCGGACATCCGCGAGTTCATCCACGCGAAGGACGACGGCGTCACCGCCACCCGCTTCAACATCTCGGTCGCCGTCACCGACGAGTTCATGGCCGCGGCCACCTCGGAGGGCGAGGGGCGGCGGTTCACCCTGCGTGACCCGCGCGACGGCGCCCCCCGGGGCGACATCGATGCCGGCACGCTGCTGAACGAGATCGCGCAGTCGGCGTGGCGCACCGGCGACCCCGGCCTGATCTTCCTCGACACCATCAACCGCACCAACCCGACGCCCGCGCTCGGCGACATCGAGGCGACCAACCCCTGCGGCGAGGTCCCCCTGCTGCCCTGGGAGGCCTGCACGCTCGGCTCGCTCAACCTCGCTGCCTTCTGGGACGCCACCCGCCGCGACCTCGACTGGGACGCGCTCGCGGAGACCGTCCGCCTCGCCGTGCGCTTCCTCGACGGCGTGGTGGAGGTCAACGAGTTCCCGGTGCCGGAGATCACGGCGGCGGTGCGTGGCAACCGGAAGATCGGGCTGGGCGTCATGGGGTTCGCGGACCTGCTGATCGCCGCGCGGCTCCCGTACGCCTCGGAGGGCGCGCTCGGGCTGGCGGCGCGCGTCTCACAGTTCATCGCGCGCGAGGCAGACGAGGCGAGCGCGGCGCTGGGCGAGGAGCGCGGGCCGTTCCCCAACTGGGCGGCCTCGGTCTACCGCGACGGCCCGCGTTACCGAAACGCGACGCGCACCTGCATCGCCCCCACCGGCACGATCGCGATCATCGCCGGCGCCTCCTCCGGCATCGAGCCGCTCTTCTCGCTCGCGCACGTCCGCCGCATGGGCGACGGCACCCTGCTCCCCGAGGTGAACGAGGCGTTCCGCGCGGAGGCGGAGGCCAGCGGCTACGCCTCAACCGACCTGCTCGAGGACCTCGCCGGCGGCGTCCTGCTCTCCGACTGCGACGAGGTGCCCGAGGACATCCGCGCCCGCTTTGCGACGGCGCACGAGATCGACGCCGAGTGGCACGTCCGGATGCAGGCGGCCTTCCAGCAGCACACCGACCTGGCCGTCTCCAAGACCGTCAACCTCCCGCACGAGGCCACCCCCGCCGATATCCTCGCCACCTACGTCCTCGCCCACCGCCTCGGCTGCAAGGGCGTCACCGTCTACCGCGACGGCTCACGCGCCCTCCAGGTCCTCGCCCACACCTCGGTTTCGGCGGTCTGCCCGGACTGCGGCCAGCCCCTCGCCGTCCTCGAAGGCTGCGCGAAGTGCCCCGCCTGCGGCTACGCGAAGTGCGAAGGCGGAGAGGTATAGGCGTGGCACACGACCGATCGATTTTGCTGCGTGCGTCGACTGAACGGGCCCTCAGTCTCCCCTCGTGACACCCCCCGCGTCCAAGACCCACTCGATACCCACCCCACGCCCCCGACTAACCTGAACTGCCACCGCTCGGTTTTGAAGAGGCGAGCCCCGATCTTGCCCGGTGCTATCGCTAGGGCGTCCAGCCGGGCAACGCCGCTGCCTGCTTCACCCATGCCGCCAACTGCACCTCGTCGAGTTCGTCGTCTTCGTGGATGTCGAGGTAGCGCACGTCCTGGTGCTTGCTGGGGCCGGGCGGGGCAGGTCGCAGCGATGCGCCGTTGAAGAAGGTCACCTTTACGTAGCGGGTGAAGACGTGGAAGGAGAGGAACCAGCCCTGGCCCTCGACGCCGTAGAACGGCGAGTTCCACTTCACGGCCTTGCGCACCCCGGGCACGTTTCGCACGATGAGCGCGTCGAGCCGTTTCCCGACGTCGCGCTTCCAGTCCGGCATCGCTGCGATGTACGCCTGCACCGGGGTGTCACCGTCCGCCTTCGCGATGCGCGGGTTGCCGCCTGAGAGGAGGACGGGAGCCTGCTCGCCTGTCCGCGCCCTGGCCGGCCTGGCCTCGCTCGCCGGACCTCGTTTCGCGGTCGGGGATGCGGACTTAGTGGGCGGCTTACGGGGCGGGTTTGCGCGCGACGTGCCCTCGGCCTTCGGTTTCGCTCTGCCAGGCATCGCCACATGTCCTTCACACGTCGCTGGAACGCCCGAGATGGTACCCGCTGACATGGCCCTCCCCCTCGGGGAAGGACGAAGCCGCTCGCTACCCCTCGATCGCGTCCAGCGCCGCGTCGAAACGCCAGGCATCGCCGGAGCGGGAGATCCGTCCGACGGAGGGCGAGCCGAAGTGGCTGCCCAGGACGAGCGTGCCGGTGTCCGCGTAACGGGCGAGGAAGGCTCGGCGGCCAGCGGCGCCCGCTGCCTTGTCCCGGTCGAGGCCGGAGGCAAGGTCAGGGAACGCGCACTGGATCGGGGAGTGCATCACGTCGCCGGTGATCACGGCGCGCTGGCCGCGCGATTCGATCTCGATGCAGACGTGGCCGGGGGTGTGGCCGTGCATCGGCACGAGGCGCACATCGGGGCTCACGACATGGTCGACGGGGACGAAGGCGGCGAGGCCTGCCGCGACGACCGGACGGACGGAGTCGGACAGCAGCTGTTCGGTGGCGGACTCCGTCAGCGAGACGGAGTTCCAGTACCCGTATTCCGGCCGGACGAAGAGATGGCGTGCCTGCGGAAACGTCGGCACCCACTCACCGCCCTCGAAGCGCGTGTCCCAGCCGCAATGGTCGACGTGGATGTGCGTGCAGAGGACGTGGTTGACGGCCTCGGGCGTCACGCCGAGGGCCGCCAGCCGGGCGAGGTACGGCGTGTCGAGGTGATGGAACTGCGGGATGCCCCCGGCACGATCCTTGCCGTTCCCGACACCGGTATCGACGAGCATGACCGCCGACGGCGTCTTCACGACGAAGGTGTGGATGCTCTGGAGGAGAAAGCCGTCCGCGTTCTGGAAGTGTGGCTGCAGCCACTCCGAGCAGGGGGCCGTCGCCTCCCGGGTCACGTCCGGCAGCAGCCAGCGGACCGAGGTGGGGAGGACGAGCTCGTCCACCCGCTCGATGGTGACGTCGCCGACGCGGATCACGGGGCCATCTGCGGTTGCCATGGGAGCACCTCCACCGACGGCATCGTAGACCCTTCACGTACTCCCTCTCGAATATCCGCTGCCCCGCCCGTCTACACTACTGATATGGCGCGCCGCGATCCCCCACCCGAGTTCGAGAACGCCTCATGGCGCGAGACGCTGGAGATCATCTGGATCGTCTTCCAAACGCTCGCGATGCCTCTGGCGTTCATGGCGGGCACTCTTGGCCTGCTCGTCTGGATCCTGCTCGCGTTGCTATCGAACGTGTGGACGGTGATCTTCCCGCTCGGGATCTTTGGGGTGGTGATCCTCTGGTTCGTGCGGCGCGACCGCCGGGAGGCGGCAAAGCTGATTGCGGAGCGCGACGGCCTGGCCCCGCCCGGCCCGCGGCGCCCGGGCCTCTAGGCGCCATGGCCTCCACCGGCACCCTCGACATCAGCGCGAACGTGGCGGCCGTCCGCGCTCGGATCGCGGAGGCCTGCGATCGCGCCGGACGCGACCCGGCCACGGTGACGCTGGTTGCCGTCTCCAAAGGCCACCCGGTGGCCCTCGTCCGCGCCGCCGCCGAGGCCGGCTGCCTCGACCTCGGCGAGAACCGGGCGCAGGAGTTGCTCCCAAAGGCGGCCGAGGCGGCCTCATCGGGGCTCATCCCGCTCCCCCGATGGCACTTCATCGGTCACCTCCAGCGGAACAAGGTGTGGGACGTGCTGCCGCACATCGCGGCGCTGCACTCGCTGGATTCGGTCGACCTCGTGCGGGAGATCGAGCAGCGCGCCGGCGGCCTCGATGCGGGCATCCGACTCCCCCGCTACCCCCTCCCCTGCTACCTTGAGGTCAACGTGGCCGGAGAGGCGCAGAAGCATGGCGTCACGCCCGACGCTCTGCCCGATCTGCTGCGGGCGGCTCAGGCCTGCGAGGCGATCGAGGTGCGCGGCCTGATGACCGTCGCGCCACACCTCGGAGACCCGGAGCGGGTGCGACCTGTCTTCCGCGCGCTGCGCGCGCTGGCGGAGGCGCATGGACTGGACGAGCTCTCGATGGGGATGACCGAGGACTACCCGGTCGCCATCGAAGAGGGCGCGACGGTGGTGCGGGTCGGGCGCGCGATCTTTGGAGCGCGGCCCGCGTAGAGGCCGCCCGCCGGGTGACGGGTGCGGGCCAGGGGGCGTCATGCGAATCGGAATCATCGGCGGCGGTTTCATGGGGGAAGCGTTCCTCCGCGGCCTCGTGCGCGGAAACGTCGCCACACCGAACGACATCGCGGTCGCGGAGGTCTCGCCGGCGCGCCGGACGGCCCTCGCGGAACACGGCGTGCGTGTGACCGAGGACGCCCAGAGCGCGGCCATCGGCGCAGAGGTCGTGCTGATCGCGGTAAAGCCGCAGGACCTTGCTACCGCCGGGGGCTCGCTCCAGGGCGCGATCGCGAAGGACGCCGTGGTCATCTCCATCGCCGCCGGCGTCCGCCTCGACGACGTCCGGCGCTTCACCGCCCACCGCGCCTGCGTCCGGGTGATGCCGAACCTCCCCGCCGCCATCGGGGAGGGCGCCGCGGTCTACCTCGTCGCCCCCGAGGTCTCCGCCGCCCAGCGCACACGCGTCCGCGAGGTCGTGGCCGCCGTCGCGAAGGTCGCGGTCGAAGTCCAGGATGACGACGACGTCGACCTCGCGACCGCGATCCACGGATCCGGGCCAGCCTACGTCTACCTGTTCATCGAGTCGCTGGTGGAAGTTGCCGTGCGGCTGGGGATGAAGCGCCACGACGCAGAGCAACTGGTCCTCGCGACCGTCTCCGGATCGGCGGCCTACGCGATCGAGACCGGGCAGCACCCGGCCGTCCTGCGCAACGCCGTCACCTCGCCGGGCGGCACGACCGCTGCCGCGCTCGCCGAACTCGAGGCCGCGGGATTCCGCACGGCCATCGATTCCGCCGTGGACGCCGCGTTCGAGCGGGCGCAAGAGCTGGGGGAGTAACGGATGCAGACGCTCGTCACGGTGGTGGCATACCTGGTGCAGTTCCTGGGGTTCGCCATCTTCGCCCGGTCGATCATCTCCTGGTTCCCGATCGACAAGAACGGTCCGGTGTTCCAGGCGCTGGCGGCGATCACCGACCCGATCCTCGAGCCGCTCCGCAAGGTCATCCCGCCGATCGGCATGATCGACATCTCGCCGATGGTCGCGATGCTCGCGCTCTTCTTCCTCGCGAACGTCCTCACGAGCCTCGCCTTCTAGCGAAACGCCGTGGGCTACGCCTCGCCCTCCGGCGGACCGTCGTAGCCCACGCGTCGCCACACCTCAGCGACCTCCAGGCCCTCGATCTCGACGACTTTCGACTTCGACGTCTGCCCGCCGACGATCCGCACGGCGCGCGTCGCGATGCCGAGGCGCTTTGCGAGCACGCGCGTAATCGCCTCGTTCGCCGCGCCGTCCACCGGCGCCGCCGTCACGCGGACGAGCAACGCGCCCATCCGCATCCCGACCACCACGTCTCGTGAGGCCCGCGGGACGACACGAAGCGCGATGCGCACACTCGGAAGGCCGGGTTCAGGACGCGGGCGCAGCGGCATTGGTCATTCCTCCACCATCGGACCTCGCCGCATCGTGCGCCCCTGGGCCGCTGTCCGTCGAGGTCGCCGAACCATCGGGGACAGCCCGTTTGTCTTTGGCGAAGCTACGGGCCTAGGATGAGAGACAGGTGGCAAGCGCCGCCGGAGGGTTGAGATGGGCGATACGAACGGTCCGAGTATTCGCTAGTCGCCCCGGCGCGTCATGCCTCGCCGTGGGCGAGGAGGCGCGCGATGACCCAGTCACACGACGACGCCGAATTCGCGGTGCTCCCGACGGAGGAAGCCTCCTCCCCCGCCGAGCAGTGGCTCGCCGTGCCCTCGGACGAGCGCGTCTCCACCTTCCAGGCACTCCCGCGCGCCGAGGCAGCCGAGGTCTTCCAGGCGCTCGACCCGTCTGAGCAGGTGGTGCTGCTGGACGCCCTCCCCGTGCAGGAGCGTCGTATCTGGATCCGGCTGCTCCCGCTGGACGCCACGGCGGACGTGATCCAACACGCCGGCAACGACGAGGAACGCGTCGCCCTCCTCGACCTCCTCGACCCCGTGACGCGGGTGGAGGTCCAGGCCCTGCTCGCCTACGCGGACGACGAGGCCGGCGGGAAGATGAACCCTCGGTACGCGCGCCTGCGCCCGGAGATGACCGTGGAGCAGGCGAGCTTCTACGTCCGTCACCAGACCGGACGCCAGATCGACCTGATCTACTACCTCTACATCGTGGACGACCACGACCACCTGGTGGGTGTCCTCTCGTTCCGCGACCTGCTGACCGCGCGTCCGCAGGCCCGCATCGGCGAGATCATGCGGCGCGACTTCACGGCGGTGCACGAGGACGACGACCAGGAGACGGTGGCGCGCGTCCTCCAGAACGCCGGCCTCTTGGCGATCCCGGTCGTCGACGACGCGGGCCGCATGAAGGGCATCATCTCCGCCGACGACGTGCTGGACGTGCTGCAGGACGAGGCGACGGAGGACATCCAGAAGCTGGGCGGCGTCGAAGCCCTCGACCTGCCGTACTCACGCACCGGTGTCCTCACGCTGGTGCGGAAGCGTGCCGGTTGGCTCTCCATCCTCTTCGTGGGCGAGATGCTGACCGCGACCGCGATCGGCTTCTTCGAGCATGAGTTAGAGCGGGCGGTGATCCTCGCGCTCTTCCTGCCCATGATCATCTCAAGCGGCGGCAATACCGGGTCACAGGCGGCGACGCTGATGGTGCGCGCGCTCGCCATCGGGGAGGTCCGTCTCGGCGACTGGGCACGCGTCATGAGGCGGGAATTCGTGACGGGCGCCGCGCTTGGCCTCATCCTCGCCCTGATCGGTGTGGCACGAGTCCTCACGTGGCATTACGCCTTCGGTTCGTACTCCGACCACGCGTTCGAACTGGCCGCCACCATCGGGGCGGCGCTGCTGGGCGTCGTCCTCTGGGGCTCGCTCATCGGCGGGATGCTCCCGTTCGCCCTGCGCCGCCTCGGCTTCGACCCAGCGACCGCCTCCGCGCCGTTCGTGGCGACGCTGTCGGACGTGACGGGACTCGTGATCTACTTCGGTGTGGCGAAGTTCATCCTGCTGCCCGCCCTCTAACCAGCCAGCCCCGGCATCACCGTCTCTGTGAAGTACCGCAGCGACCGCGACGCCTCTTCATGCGTGAGGTCGCCCCACTGGAACGAGCCCACGAAATAGTTCGCGCCGCTGTCCGCGCAGTACTGTTCCACGTACTTCCGGACGGTCGCCGGCGAGCCGCAGACCAGCGCCTCCGCCTCGATCGCCTCTTCAGGGGTGATCCGCATCGTCGCGACGGTGTTCTCGCTCACCCCGGGCCGCGGGAGTCCGGGCTGCTCCAACTTCTGGAACCATGACGACGCCTTCACGACCTCGTTGAAGGCGCCCGCGGCGCCGGTGGAGGCATCGTGCCCGTCCGGGGCAGGCTTCGCGAAATGCGAAAGGTATGAGTGATAAGACTCGATCGCGCGCTCGCGGGCCTCAGCGTCCGTGTCAGCGATGAAAATGCGACGGGTGCCGCCATACAGAGGTTGCGCCGGACGGTAGATTTCCGGTGTGTCGCCCGCCTTCGCACGCTCCCATGCATCGAGGTACACCTTCGAGACCCGCGCGATCTGGTCGATGGATCCGTTGGCAATGAAGTTCGCCCCTCGGCGCGCCGCCGTCTCGGCGTTACCAGCCCACCACAGCGGCGGGTGAGGCTTCTGCCGGGGACGCAGCTCCATCCAGAGTTCGACGACATCGAGGAACTTTCCGCGGTAGGTGAGGAACCCCGTCTGAAGCCCCTTCCGGAGGATGTCCAGCGTCTCCTCGAACCGCTCGACGTTCTCGTCCGGGTTGCCGCCCCACATGGCGAGTTCCGTGCCGCCGCCGGTGCCGGGGCCGATGCCGACGTCGAGCCGGCCGCCGGAGATCTGGTCCACCATGCAGATCTCTTCAATCAGGCGGATTGGGTGGTGCAGCGGCAGGACGTAGACCAGCGGGCCGAAGCGCATCCGCTTCGTGCGCTGCGCCGCCGCGGCCAGGAACACGGACTGGTTCGGCGCGATGCACGTGGCGAGTGGTGGTGCTGCGCAACGTGGTAGGAGTAGAAACCGGCCTCATCGGCCTGCGCCATCAATTGCAGGCGCTCCTCGTACTGCTGCGCGAGGTCGACATCCAGGCGTCGCTCGATGTGGTCGAAGATGCCGAACTTCATCGCGCTCCTCCGAAGCAACCGCACTTCCCGGCTGACCGCACGTTTGCCTTTTCAGCATGCCTCTGCCCGCCGTAGCCGGGAACGTATCATTGGAGTGTCCGCAGATGAACTTCGGCCCATGACGCGAGAAGGATCACCGTGCCGCAGACGGTTGACATCGAACGGACGTTCTAATACTGTTCCGAACATCGGTGGCGGGGGCCCCGACGAACGTGAGGCGCGTCAGCGCCGACATGGAAGGCGCAGACGAATGGCCGCCGAAAAGCGCAGCACCGAAGAGAAGAAGGCGGCGCACGCCGTCGGCACCGGCAAAGCCGCCGACCTCGCCAAGGCCCTCGAGCAGATCACCAAGGACCACGGCAAGGGCGCGATCATGCGTCTCGGCGACCCGGAGGCCGCGATTAACGTCGCCGCCATCCCCACCGGCGCCCTCTCCCTCGACATCGCCCTCGGCATCGGTGGCATCCCGCGCGGGCGCATCACCGAGATCTTCGGGCCGGAGTCCGCAGGCAAATCCACACTCGCCCAGCACATCATCGCGGAGGCCCAGAAGGCCGGCGGCACCGCTGCCTACATCGACGTCGAGCACGCACTCGACCCCGAGTACGCCGCCAAGATCGGCATCAACATCAACGAACTCCTGATCTCTCAGCCGGACACCGGTGAACAGGCGCTGGAGATCTGCGAAGCGCTCGTCCGCTCGGGTGCCATCGACATCGTCGTCGTCGACTCTGTCGCCGCGCTCGTGCCGCGCGCGGAGATCGAAGGCGACATGGGGGACTCGCTCCCTGGCCTGCAGGCGCGCCTGATGTCGCAGGCGATGCGGAAGCTGACCTCAGCGGTCTCCCGCACAAACACCGCGCTCGTCTTCATCAACCAGCTGCGAGAGAAGATCGGCGTGGTCTTCGGCAACCCGGAGACGACACCGGGCGGCCGGGCGCTGAAGTTCTACTCGTCGGTGCGCCTCGACATCCGCCGCGTGGAGTCGCTGAAGGACGGTCAGACGTTCATCGGCAACCGCGTGCGCTGCAAGGTCGTGAAGAACAAGGTCGCCCCGCCGTTCCGGCAGGCGGAGTTCGACATCATGTTCACCGGCGACCTGCACGGCATCAACCACTGGGGCGACGTCCTGGACCTCGCCGTCGAGTACGAGATCGTCCGCAAGATGGGCTCGTTCTACTCCTATGGGGACCAGCGTCTCGGCCAGGGCCGCACGGCGGCGATGACGTTCCTCCGCGAGAACTCCGCCGGCCCCGAGATCGAGGCCAAGATCCGCGACGCCGCCACGGCGCTAAAGCGTAGCCCCTCCGCAGCCGTTGCCGCGGCCGTCGAGGAGCCGGACGAGATCTCGATCGACGCATAGATCGACGCATAGATCGACGCATAGATCGGCGCATAGATCGGCGCATAGCCAGAGCGCAACCATAGCGCAGCCAGAGCAGGGGAGGGCGACGGGCCAGGTGCACCTCACCGTCACGAGCGTCGACTACCGCCCGCACGGCATCGCCGCCGTCACCGTTGTCACCGAACCTTCGGAGTCAGCGGCCGGCGGCGACGCTGTGTCCGCCGCCCTCGAGGGCGACGGCGAAACGGCCGAGGCTGCACCCACGCTCATCCTGGGCGACACAGCGATGCTCCACCGCCTCACACGCGGGCGTTCGCTCACCACGGCGGAGTGGGAGGCGATCCGCGAGGAAGGCCGTCGCGGCCTCGCGGTCCGTCACGCGATGAACCTCGTCGCGCGGAAGCCACGGAGCGAGTCGGAGATCCGCCGCGCCCTGCTCGCCCACGCGGACGCGTTCGAGCCGTCCGAGGTGGACGCGGCGATGGCACGACTCCGTGACCTCGGCGCGGTGGACGACAGTCGCTGGGCAGTCAGTTATGTCTCACAGCCGCGGGCGAACGGGCGGGGCGCCCGGCTGCTCCGCCGCGAGCTCGGTCAGCGCGGAGTGCAGCCGTCCGACATCTCCTCCGCCCTCGATGGGCGAGACGAGGGGGCGGCGGCGCTCGCCGCGGCGCTCAAGCGCACCCGTACCCTCCGGGGCCTCGACCGCGAGGCTGCCCGCCGCCGCCTGTACGACTTCCTCCGCCGCCGCGGGTTCGACGACTCCGTTGCCCGGCGCGCCATCGAAACCGCCCTCGCTGAACTGTTCGCTGAGGCCTCGGCCGAGGCCTAACCCACTACCCTCCGACGCGCGAGGGCGGCTCCTGCCACCCGGTGATACGATCTCCCCAAGCGGAACCTGCTGATTATGTCAGCCGCCCGCCTCAACTATGCACATAAGGCCATCTTGCGACCCCCTTCGGGGAGAGGCGCGGGCCGTCCGTGAATCGGAGACCACGATGGATCCTGTGATCCTTCCGATCGTCGCAGCCGTCGCCGGGCTGGCCGGGGGCGGCGCCCTCACCTTCCTGGTGACCCGGAACGGCGCCAACAACATCCTCGCGCAGGCCCGCGACCGCGCCCGCCTCGCTGCCGAGGAGGCCGAGCAGCGCGCCCGTGCCGCCGAACTGGACGCGGAGAAGCGCGGCATCGAGCGCCGCGAGGCCCTCGACAACGAGATCAAGGAGCGCCGCGCGGAAATCACCCACGCGGAACGCCGCCTCGAACAGCGCGAGACCGCCATCGAGCGCCGCGGCGAAGTCATCGAGCGGTCCGAGCAGTCGCTCCGCGACCGCACCGCCGCCATCGAGCGGGCGGAACGAGAGGCTGAGGAGGCCCGCGCGACCTCCCGCGCAGAACTCGAGCGCGTGGCCGGCCTCACGGTCGAACAGGCCCGCGAGGAGCTGCTCGAACGGCTGGACGAGGAACTGCGCGAAGAGTCGGGGCGCCGCGTCCGGGCAATGGAGACCAGCGCCCGGAACGAGGCGGACACCCGCGCCCGCAAGGTGCTGGCCACCGTCATGCAGCGCATCACCTCGGACATCACGGCGGAGACGACGGTCAGCGTGGTGCCGATCCCGTCGGACGAGTTGAAGGGCCGCATCATCGGCCGCGAGGGACGGAACATCCGCGCCTTCGAGGCGGCCACCGGGTGCGACCTGATCATCGACGACACCCCCGAGGTCGTCACGGTCTCCGGGTTCGACCCGGTCCGCCGGGAGATCGCGCGCGTCGCCCTCGCCCGCCTGCTGCAGGACGGCCGCATCCAGCCGACCCGCATCGAGGAGGCGGTCGACCGCGCCCGTGCCGAGGTCGACGAGATGATCGACCAGGCAGGCCGCCAGGCGATGCTCGACGCCGAGGTGCCGACGTTGCACCCGGAGGTCGTGAAGACCCTCGGCCGACTGCGCTTCCGCTTCTCCTACGGCCAGAACCAGTTGCGCCACTGCATCGAGACCTCCTGGCTGGCGGCGGCGCTGGCGCACGAGATCGGCGCGAACGTGGAGGTCTGCCGGATGGGCGGGCTGCTCCACGACCTGGGCAAGGCCGTCGACCGCGAGATGGAGGGCACCCACGCGAAGCTCGGCGGCGAGATCGCCCGTCGCTTCGGCGTGCCGCGCGAGGTCGTCCACTGCATCGAGGCGCACCACGAGGAGGTGCGGCCCGAGACGGTGGAGGCGCTGGTGGTGATCTGCGCGGACGCGATGTCCGGCAGCCGCCCGGGCGCGCGCCGCGAGTCCGCCGAGGAGTACATCCGCCGGCTGGAGGCTCTGGAGTCGATCGCCAACTCGTTCGAGGGCGTCGACCAGTCGTTCGCGATCCAGGCGGGCCGCGAGGTGCGGATCATCGTGAAGCCGGAGCGGGTGGACGACGCCGGCGCGATGCGGCTGGCGCGCGATGTCTCGAAGAAGATCGAAGAGTCGATGCAGTACCCCGGCGAAATCCGCGTGACCGTGGTCCGCGAGATGCGGGCGAGCGCGGTCGCCCACTAGACGCCCGTGGGCGACTCGCTGCTCCCGATTGTTCCGAGGGTTCGCCGAACGTCCCAGGATTGAGTCAGGCTCGTACCGCCTCGGCTTCGCCGAGAGCGGCCCATCCCCCTACCCCCTTCCCTCGGGGTGTTGCCCCCTCGGGGAATGGGGTTACAGAAACGGGATCACCCTCACCCCCCCCCCCCCCCCCCCCCCCCCCCCCGCGG